>Ga0187873_1000384_pt1 | contig 48171 bp, 40 predicted proteins | sample June2016WEW_16_1_2_FD_133012 | JGI IMG/M metagenome (GOLD analysis project Ga0187873, IMG submission 133012) | Peatland microbial communities from SPRUCE experiment site at the Marcell Experimental Forest, Minnesota, USA - June2016WEW_16_100 | ecosystem: Environmental > Terrestrial > Soil >...
GCGCAAGAATCGCCGCCGGGCTATCCTGGGGGATGGCAATTGTCCCTTTAAAGGAACTGAAAAGAGCAACCACAGTACTGATGATGACCGCCCCAAAGAGAGTCAGGCCGATCCCTCTGTTTACCTGGCCGGCCAGTGGACCGGAAAAGATTAAAGCAGCGAAGGAAATCTCAAAGCTGATATCGATCATTCCGCTGACGAACCCTGCCGCCACGCTGGGTATGACCTGCTTGAATGCAATCCGACCCGCCATAGATGCCAGCAAGCCATCCAGGAGCCCCTTCGGATTTTTCCATGAGATATTTTTCATAAATCTCACTCCTAATCCATGATTGCTCTTTTTATTGAGAAGCTAGATTTTCACCATTTCCAGTTGGTCTTCCTTCAGAATATCCGGCATCGTTCAGAAACGGGCCTCCCCCTTGATAAAGGCGAAAGATCATTGTCAGTGGACCGGTAGTCTGCCCGGCTAATTGGTCAAGGAAGGATCGGTCAGATGCGCCTTTCTGGATTTGTGGATCATCTTTAATTAGTTCCATAATACCGACCACCCACATCTGTTTGAATCATTTATCCAAAACAATTCTATTTTTGCATTAACAGAGCGACGGCTTTAGCCAGGTAGGGATCATCCGCTACGGTGTACTGGTCCCCGCGGCCATTTACGAGTACATCGGGGACAACCCCGGTCTTTTTCCAGTAATCGGGTGTTTTGCCGACCGGTTGGAAGACTTCATTGGCGATACAAAGAGTCGAACCATCTACATAATCATTGCAGAAATTATTATATACTTCACCATCGGCAGTCTGGCCGACGATGAGAGCACGGCCATTTACCTGGAGGACGCCGGTTATCAATGGTATGCTGCCTGAGCTCAGGTCTTGAATCACGACGAGAGGGAGTTTCTGTGAACCGGAGATATCGGATTGGCTGGCAGTATACACAAGCGGAGTCGAATCCCCACGCGGGGCGATAAAGCTGCCCAAATTGCCGCTGGTAAACAAGCCTACCAGGGATTGGAGGTTATTCAAATCATAATCACTACTACCATTACTCTGACGGAGATCGATGATGAGCCCCTGCAAAGGGCTGCTGAGACTCATTTGCTTGAGCGCTTCCACCGTTTGGGCAACCGTATCACTATTGTTAATATCAAACCATCGGATATAACCAATGGCCGTCCCAGTCACCCGGCAGTAATCTACCACCGAAGTGAGGTCGATGGCGCGGCGAACCACCTTCACATCTCTGGGAACCTGACCGGGCGTCTGCACGGTGATCGTTACCGACGATCCTTCCGGACCGCGGGTGCGAGGTGCGCCGTTTTCATCTAGAAACGGACCGCCATCCACCTTGAGGAGGGCATCGTGGTTCTTTAGACCAGCCTGTCCAGCCGGGCTTCCGGAATATACCCAGGTTAAAACATAGGTGTCCTCTCCATTTTCGGTGAAAGTGTAAAAGGAGGCGCCTATACCGACAAAATTACTGACCGGAGCCGGTGTGGGGGTTGGCTGGCCGACAGGACTCACATAAGAGGACTCGCCATCACCCAGCTCGCTTACCATCTGTTGCATGGCCTGGGGAAAATCGGCCTGCTTCAGCCCGTTCTGGATCAGGAGCTTGTATTTCGCCTGGAGGGAATTCCAATCCACGCCGTTATACTCCGGCGAAAAGTAATGCTCAGTGATATCTTTGACAATTTGATTAAATATCAGCATTTGATAGGCAATTATCTTTGCATCCGGTGGAGTTTTAGTGAACGTCAGCGGTGCCAGACTTGGACTGACGGCGGGTTGGGGGCTGTCAAGGGGAATTTGCGCTGGCCGGGATTGCCCAGGCAGATAATCGCAGGTGCGCACGCCGCTGGAATTCAGCGTGGCCATCGGAGATGAACCCTTCGCAGAGCAGGCTGCCAGGAAGAACAGAAGACTCAAAGAGAAGAACCAGAACCGTTTCATACTTGCTCCTAAGTGGTCGTCAATCTCTGTGCCGGTTCATCGGGAATTGCTATTGGCGAAGATAGGCGGTGTTGGGCGGGTCGAGCAGCAATCCTGCAGGGTGCCTGGCCCGCCCAAACCTCCATTTTGCCTCTCACCCCAGTGATTTCCAAGGAGCCTGTGCGCTCCCGGCCTGCCCTGCGGTGAATTATTATGTTGGCTTCATGTCGGAAGGATCATCGACGAAGCGCCCATCAGGCCGTTGCGATCACTTGCTCGATGTGCTCTTTGACAGGTGTGAGCCGGAATCCAAAGTTTTTCTGGATCGCGCGCATTTCGATCGGGTCACCGGCTGCATAGCAGGCCATCAGGCCGATGAAGGATTTCTGCATGGGATCCGTCGCGCCGTCATACTGGGCCTGCAAGGCTTCGGGCGAGACGTACGTTACCTCGAAGGTCTTGCCCTTGGCTTTCTCGAAGAGTTTGATCACCTGGTGCGGGCTGATGGATTGCGGACCGCCCAATTCCAGCACCTTGTTGCGGACAGCCGGGTTGGTCAGGCTTTCGACCGCGAACTGGGCCACATCCTTGATCGTGATCCAGGCGATCGGCTGGTCACCGGTTCCGTAAATGGTCGCCTTGGCATTGGCGGCGTCAAAACCGACCGCCGGGGTCAGCCAGACTTCCATGAACATGCTCGGGCGCAGGATGGTATAGACCAGCCCACTTTCCTTCAGGTGCTGCTCCACCGCCCGCTTGGCATTACGCAGCGGGAAATCCCGGTCGAGATTGCCGGAGAAGGAAGTGTAGATGAATTGCTTTACACCGTTCGTTTTGGCGGCATCGATCAGGTTGTTTACCCCCTCTAAGTCAACCGATTGGATGTCGTTTGCTCCTGGCAGGTAGCAGAACGGCATGGCGGAGACAGTGCAGATAACTGCGCTGGCACCCTGGCAGGCCGCTTTGAGCGAAGCCGGATCGCACAGGGTTCCTTTGACAATCTTTGCTCCCTGGTCCCTGAGCCGTTCGACCTTGGCCGGGTCCGAAGTTTCCCGCACCAAAGCGCGGAAGGGCATCCCTTTGGATGCCAGCAGCCGGCAGACCTCACTGCCGACCATTCCAGTTGCACCAACAACGAGTAACATATTAGCCTCCTGTCATAAGGATTGGTTCCCGCCTGACGACGGGAAGAAGAATTGAAATATTGATAGGATACTCATTTCCACCTATGCTGTCTCCACCCTCTTGGGATGGATTTTTGGAGGGATAATTGGCAAGTCAGGATTTAATTACAGGTTTATAATCTGCTGGGATATCCGGGCATATATTGATCATGTCTCTCAAACAAGGTTGGTGGCATGACCGGAAAAAAGGCACATATTTCTGCTGCAAGCACAGGGCCATCCATGGGCGGTTTGTCTATTAACCAACCAACTCCCCTGGTGGAACCTCTGACCCGCCGGGAACGCGAAATCCTGGCACACCTGGCCGGCGACCTCTACAGCCACGAGATTGCCGAGGCCCTGACCCTTTCTCCCAATTCGATCAAATGGTACACCCGCCAGATCTATGCCAAGCTGGGGGTCAATAGCCGCAAAGCAGCCATACGGCGCGCCCGGGAACTAGGCCTGCTGGAAACCAAAACCAGCCAGGGCTTCCAGCCGCATGCCCTCCCGGCTTCCCTGACACCCTTCGTGGGCCGGCAGGTCGAGCTGGAACAGGTCCGGCAGTTACTGGCAGATCCAGTCTACCGTCTGCTCACCCTGACGGGGGCGGGCGGGGTGGGCAAGACCCGCCTGGCTTTGCAGGCGGCCGGCGAAATGCAATCCAGCTACCCACAGGGCGCCTGGCTGGTGGAACTGGCCTCGCTTTCCGACCCGGAACTGGTCCCGCAAACGGTGGCGGCCGCCTTCGACCTGCACTCAGAACGTGACCTGCCCATTCTCACCGTACTGGTGGATACCCTTCGAAGTAGGAACTTGTTGCTGGTTCTGGATAACTGCGAGCATCTGGTGGCCGCCTGCGGATCCCTTGCCAACACCTTACTGCGGGGTTGTCCTGACCTGCACATCCTGGCCACCAGCCGCGAAGCCCTCGGAATCGAGGCCGAGCGTACCTATTTCGTTCCGTCTCTTTCCTTTCCCGGACCTGGTGAAAAGATCGCCGTGGAAGAACTTACTAAGTATGCCGCCGTGGACTTGTTCACCCGCCGGGCCCAGGTAGCTTTGCCCGATTTCGAGCTGGACGAGGCAAACGCCGCAGCCGTTACAGGCATCTGCCGACACCTGGATGGCATCCCCCTGGCGCTCGAGTTGGCCGCTGCCCGTCTGCGGGTCATGGATGTAGAACAGATCGCTTCCCAGTTGGAGGACCGCTTCCACCTTTTGAGCGGCGGTGATCGCACTTCACCTCCCCGTTTGCAGACCATGCACGCCTCCATTGACTGGAGCTACCAGTTGCTCACATACGGAGAAAAGAATCTGCTCAGACGGCTGTCTGTCTTTGCGGGCGGTTGGAGCCTGGCGGCTGCCAGAGCCGTCTGCGCGGACGAGTCGCTTCCTGAAGCCAGTATTCCGGACCTGCTGGGCGGGCTGGTCAACAAATCCCTCGTGCAGATGCAGCGCAGGAAGGGCAGGGAGCTGCGTTACCGCATGTTGGAGACCCTCCGGCAGTATGGGCAGGAGAAACTGCTGGAGGCAGGCGAGCTGAGCTCAACCCGCGGCCGGCAACTGGCACATTTCGTTTCCCTGGCTGGGCAAGCCGCGGCGGGCCTGGAGGGTGCAAATGCGGTGCTATGGTTGAAGCAGCTGGATGATGAGCTTGACAACCTGCGCCTGGCCCTGGAATGGGCCCTGGCAAATAACGTGGAAGCCGGTCTGAACCTGGTCTGTCCGATCAGGAGATTCTGGTTTCTGCGAGGGCGCACACGCGAACATTGCGATTGGATCACCCGCTTGCTCGACCGGCTTGCAGAACCGGTTCCTCCCCTCTTACGTGCGCGCACGTTGGGAATTAAAGCCTCCGACCTGCGTTACCTGGGAGAGCTCGACCAGGCGCGCGCCTGTGCGGAATTGAGTCTGACTTTCTGCCGCGAATTAGGGGACCGGCAATGTGAAGCATTCTGTCTGGATACACTCGCAAACCTCCAAAAAGATAATTTCTCGATACAAAGGCTTTTGGAACAAAGCCTGGCCTTGTATCGGGAGCTGGGTGACAAAGCTGGTCAGGCGGAGATTCTGAGCGAAATGGTCGATAGTTTTGATTGCAGTTCCGAACGCGGCCGGCTCTTCGCGGAAGAAAGCCTGGCTCTTTACCGGCAGATGGGCGATCCAATCACCGTTTCCGCACAATTGGTAAACCTGGCAAATACGCTTATTCAAAGTGAAGATTATGCCACCGCTCGAAAATTGGTCGAAGAAGCCTTGCCAATGCAACAACAATTGGGACTCAAATTCGATATTATCTCCACCTTGACTACGGTTGGGCGGCTGGCGTTCTGGCAGGGCGATTGGCAGCAAGCGCGCGCCCGTTTCGAGGAAAGTATTGCATTGAGCAATGAGACCGGTGTCATTTTCCAGGGTTTTTGGACGCACGCAATGCTTGCCTATCTTTTTCTGAGGCAGGGCGAAACTGCTCTCGCACGTATCGAATTCGTGGATAGCCTTAACTTGTCTCGTAACATCGGGAGAATAGTTGGAAAGGTCTTTGTTCTCGAAGGGCTGGCAAGCCTGGCGCTGGCGGAAGGACGGTCGGAATGCGCCGCATCGCTCTTTGCCTGGGCTGACTCAATGCGCGCAACGATTGGCGCCCCTCGCCCTACGAACGAGCAGGCCGATGTTGAGCGTGATCTGGCTGCCATCCGCGCAAAAATGGACAAGTCGGCCATTCAAGCTGCCGAGGCTGCCGGCCGGGATATGACGCTCGAAGAAGCCGTCGCGTTTGCCCTGAAGGAGAAGATAGGGTGACCAGGTGAACCTGCCCGAAGGTTTTGTCCTTCTTTCTGTTCTTTTCTTTCATTTCCCCCTCAAGCATAATTCATCACTCCATTAATCCATCCTCCCCCGTGCCACCCATTTCTCCCTCGCCCAGGTCCGGCAATTCCTTCTCGATTTCTTCCGGGCTCTGGCCTTTCTCAAGGCGTTCCACCACCTCATTGAATTCGGGCGGGACCTCCTCGCCCATTTCGTTTCCCATCTTGCGCATCATGCGCCCCATCGACTGGGGGTCATTTTCCAACCCCGCCAGGGCTGATGGATCGGAGAAATCGCCGGAAAGCGAATCCATGCGGCTTTCTTCCGATTTCGCCACCCTCACGCGCGGAATACCCCTGCGCACATTCCGGCTTTTACAATGGGGACAGGTGACGGGCCGGGTACCGTATTCAGAGAACGGCATGAACACATCGAAGCGCTGGCGGCAGTTGAGGCAGGTATAGTCATAAAGAGGCATGCCCTTATTTTATCGCTTTTTAGCTCCCTGGGGATTGCCGGAGAGAGGGGTAACCAAGCGGTATAGAACGGGCGAAGCTCCCCACCACCCCCAGACCTTCCCATTGTTACGGGAATTTTAAAAGCTCCCGAATTTCTTTGAGATCTGGCTTTCGGTTACAATAGAAGCATGACTGAATCCGAGTTCAACCTCCATCACCCCCAGCCTTTGCTGATCATCATTTCCGGGCCTTCGGGCGTAGGCAAAGACAGCGTGGTCCAAACCATGAAAAGGAGAGGCCTGCCCTTCCACTTTGTTGTCACAGCCACCACCCGCCCGGCCCGTCCCAACGAAGTCAATGGCAAGGATTACTTCTTTGTCTCCAAGGAAGAGTTTGCCCGGATGATCGAAAACGATGAATTGTTTGAGTATGCGATCGTTTACAAAGACTATAAGGGCAATTCCAAAAAACAGGTCCGGGATGCGCTGGCTTCGGGCCAGGATGTCATCATGCGCCTGGATGTGCAGGGCGCTGCCACGGTACGTAAACTGGCGCCGGAGGCGGTGATGGTCTTCCTGACCACCCAAAGCGAACGGGAACTGGTGGAGCGGCTTAAGAGTCGAAAGACCGATGCAGCTGAGGATTTGAGCCTGCGAATTGCCACCGCACAGCAGGAACTTAAACGTGCCGCTGAATTCGACTATGTCATTATCAACTCGGATGGCTGCCTGGAAGAAACAGTGGATACAGTCGTCGCCATCATCCGGGCAGAGCATCATCGCGTGAATCCCCGCAAGGTGAGTCTGTAAATACAACACAAGGTTAAACCATGAATCAACCCCCCAACCCTGATCAGTACCCGCAATCCCCCCAATCGCCCCAACCCCCGCAGCCGCGCACCATCCAGGTGGCGGTGCCGAATGTAAAACCATATGTCACCTATGCCATCATAGGTTTTACCGTTTTTATCTATCTCTTGCAGGTCGCCGGAGTGTATCTGCTGCCGGTTAATCTGGCTAATTCATTGCTGGCTCCTTTCGGCTTATCGACCGCCATTTTCGGCACGACGGATGTTGCTGCAATCCTCGGTGAAAAGGTCAATGACCTGATCCGGGCCGGTCAGCTCTGGCGGCTCATCACGCCGGTCTTTTTACACGATTCCAGCCTGCCTTACGGACTCCTGCATATCGGCTTCAACATGTATGCCCTGTTTCTGTATGGGCGCGGACTGGAAGGCCGCTTTGGGCACTGGCGCTTCACCCTGCTCTACTTCCTCTCGGCGTATGCCGGGAACGTGCTCTCATTTTTGATCACACCTAATGCCTCGCTGGGAGCTTCCACGGCCGTCTTCGGCCTGCTGGCGGCGGAAGGAATTTTCATCCTGCAGAACCGCAAGCTGCTCGGCAACCGGGCCAACCGGGCGCTGATGAACGTGATTTACGTGGCCGGCATCAACCTGCTGATTGGTTTCAGTGTTACCGGCATTGATAATTTTGGTCACCTGGGTGGCATCCTGGGCGGAATACTTTTCACCTGGTTCGGAGGCCCACGCTGGAAGATGGAAGGATTCTTCCCATCCATCCGGTTGATCGATGAACGCGAAGGCCACGGTGCTTTTGCCGGAACATTGGCCGTGCTGCTGTTTTTTATCCCGCTAACGGCGTTGGGATGGTTTTGGATAGTGAGGTGAAAATCACCCCACCAGACAAGACTCAAGATGCACGTAAAGCGAAGCATGCCCTGCGAAACATTCTTGCCGCAGGGGCGGTGCTCCTGTTGCTGGTCATCCTGGCCTTTGTATTTCGTTCCCAAATCCTGACCGGTATTGCCGACTATCTTATCGTCAACGACAGGCTCGAGCCAGCGGATGTCATCGTCCTGCTCAACAGCGAAGTCAACACCCGGCCATTCCGCACCAGCGAATTGTACAAAAAGGGGCTGGCTCCCTTGATCCTGATTGCCCGGTCGGAAAGCACCCCAACCGTTGATTTGGGATTGGTGCCCAATGACACCGATATTTCAGTCGGCGTGATGGAGAAGCTGGGCGTGCCGGCCGATAAGATCATTGTTCTGCCGTTCCCGGGGGGTGTGACCAGCACGATGGATGAAGCCACCGCAGTCCGGCAATATGTCCTATCCCACCAGACTCACAGAATCATCCTGGTTACTTCCGCCTTCCATACCCGACGTGCCAGGTGGACTTTTGAAAAAGTACTGGCAGGGCTGCCGGTCAAGCTGGAAATGGTGGCCGTTCCGTATGCGGGCTTTGACCAGACCAACTGGTGGAAAAACGAGACCGGCCTTATCACGCTCAATAACGAATATATCAAGTGGTTCTATTATCTTTTCAAATATCGTTAAACCAGCCGATTATAAAACAGGAAAAATCCCTGAAGGTTCCGAAAAAGTCATTATCGCCTTTATAAACCTTCCCTACAAAATGCGCCGGACAGGCGGGAGGATGTTTTCATCCTTTTTGGTGGGTGCCACTCGTGAAATCTATTCTCCAAAAAACTATCGGGAGGATTTAAGAATAGCCCTCGCGCGCTAATATATTCGTTGACTCCCTTCTCCATCACTCCTATAATGCTTCCAGATGTCGCGTTACGACCTGTGCCTGGCCTGGAACTGGGAATATGATGGCGACTTCGTCCACCTGATCGAAGTTGCCTGTGCAGCGCGCGGGGTCTCCCTGCTGCAGGCCACGCCGGAATCTCTGGAACAGGTGCTGGCCGGATTGGTAAACAAGGACATTTCCTTCGGGATGCTATTTGACCGCGCTTCCGAATCCGACCCGCGCTTTCAGCCTTTGGTGGATTGGGCCACCCGACAGAGAGCATTTTGCATGAACCAGCAAGAGCGCACCCTCTGGTCGGGGGATAAAGCCACCATGCACCTGGAATTTATCAGCCGCGGCCTGTACACTCCCTATACGATCATCCTTTCTCCATACTCCAGCCAGCCCTTCATCACTCCATCTGACCTGTGGCCGCTGGGCGGAAGTTTCGCCATCAAGCCGGCCTGCGAAGGCGGGGGGGATGGCGTGATCCTGGAAGCCAGCTCCTGGCAGCAGGTGCTGCAGGCACGCCAACAATATCCCCACGAAAAATATCTTCTGCAGGCACACGTTACGACACGCATCCTGGATGGGCGCCCGGCCTGGTTCCGGGTTTTGTTCTGCCAGGGAGCGGTTTATCCGTGTTGGTGGGATCAGCATACGCATGTGTATACGCGCGTAACGGCGGAGGAAAAGGCGCGCTTCGGTTTACGGAGCCTGCGCGAGCTCCCGGTCCGGATCGCCCAGATTTGCGGCCTGCACCTGTTCTCGACCGAAATTGCCCTGACGGAAGAGGGAAAATTCCTGGTGGTGGATTATGTCAACGATCCGGTCGACCTGCGACTGCAATCCAAGGCCATCGACGGGGTGCCGGATAGCTACGTGGAAAGCATCGCTGCCCGGCTGGTGCGCCTGGTCGAAAGCCACCATACTGGCAATTCTTTGCGACTTTAGTTGCTTTTTTCTCTTTCATCTGGCTTGAATATATCTTCAATCTTGCAGGCGAATAGCGCGGCGAGCTTGAAAGCCAACGGCAGACTGGGGTCAGATCTGCCGGTCTCGAGGGCATTGATTGTCTGGCGTGAAACGTTCAGGAGCCCGGCAAGCTCGGCTTGCGACCAATCCCGTTCCGCCCGCAGCACCTTCTAAAAGTCCACATTTTGCCAATGTAAAATCCATTTATCATGACACTCTCTCCCCTCTGCTGTTGTTACGGATATGATATTTACACAATTACGGTAGATTTTGCAAGCAATTTCTCAGGTTCATCTCATTTTCTTCTGAGAGAATGATAGAGTAAGGCCAAGCACCCATCTGAAAATCATTGAAGAATGCATTTTGCTTGCCGGCGCGCAGAATGTGAACTCCTCCATAATTTCTGGATAGGTTCCGAGTGTTATTTTGGGGAGCTGGTTATTTTCGCTGCTTTGCATGCGCAAATCAGGCCAGATCCCGAAGAACAAATATGGATAAACCAACAGTCTCAAGATCAGAGCTATGGCGGCAACGCCTGAAAAGACTCCGCCCGGGGTTGCGTAGTGGTTTCCTGTTTATCCTGGGAATGGTAGCGGCTCTCGCTGGGTTGTTGGTTTACAATCTTATGACTCCCAGCCCGCATCAATTAACCACCAATGACGTGAGCACCGCGGTAAACCAGGTGCTTGCCTCGGCGACACCGCCTGCCCCGTTCTCAGAGACTGTTTATGAAATCATCCAGCCCTCCCTCGTTCTTATACAAGCCAAGATTCCCGGAACGGATGGAAAGACGGATGACAGCCTGGGCACCGGAACCATTGTTGACGCGAACGGAGATATCCTGACCAGCCTGCATGTGGTTGCAAACGCGACCGATATTCAGGTCACATTCGCGGATGGTACTTCCTCCAGTGCCAGCGTGGCAACCCAACAACCGCAGAATGACATTGCCGTATTAAAGGCGGACAAGCTACCGGCGCAGATCGTCCCGGCGGTACTTGGAAATCCGAATGCCATGCACGTGGGGGATGAGGCCTATGTTGTCGGCAATCCATTTGGCTTATACAGTTCCATGAGTGCAGGTGTTATCTCCGGATTCAACCGGACATTTCAACCTGTCAATACCAATCTAAACCTGAAAGGTTTGATTCAAGTCGACGCAGCTGTCAATCCCGGAAATTCAGGAGGCCCGCTGCTAAACCGGTACGGGGAAGTGATCGGGATTGTCGAAGGCCTTGTAAATCCGACCGATCAAAATTTCTTCGTTGGGATTGGATTCGCCATACCGATCAATGTTGCCGGCGGAGCCGCCGGGTTACCGCCGGATTGAATTGCATGCGATTGAACCAGGGCCACCGATGGAATGGGCTGTGCATCATGTGTTACCCAGGTTTCGTTGAATAAATAAGGAGATGATTTATGGATCACAATATGAACCCCGAGAATGGTTTGCCGATGGAACGGGTGTTATATGAAGTGAAAAAGGTGATCGTTGGGCAGGATCATCTGCTGGAACGGTTGGTGGTTGCCTTGCTGGCGCGTGGCCACATCCTGGTGGAGGGTGTGCCGGGATTGGCCAAGACAATGGCCATAAAAACGCTGGCAGAAGCGATTGGCGGTGAATTCAAGCGGATCCAATTCACCCCTGACCTGGTTCCGGCCGATTTGATTGGCACACGCATCTATAATCAAAAGACCGGCGAATTCAACACTTCGCTCGGCCCGGTCTTTACGAACCTGTTGCTGGCGGATGAAATCAACCGCGCACCTGCCAAAGTCCAGAGTGCCCTGCTCGAAGTGATGCAGGAACACCAGGTCACCATCGGGCGGGAGACATTCAAAGTACCTGAGCCATTCCTGGTGCTGGCCACGCAAAACCCGATCGAGACCGAAGGAACCTATGCCCTCCCGGAAGCGCAGGTGGATCGTTTTATGCTCAAGGTGCTGGTCGGTTACCCCAGCACAACCGAAGAATTCGTCATTGTCGAACGCATGACCGGCATGCTGCAGACTATGCAGAAAGTGCTGACAACCAAGCAGTTGATGGCTTTGCAGAACGAAACTGACCATGTCTTCGTAGACCCTGCCTTGATCGAGTATGCGGTGAAGCTGGTAACAGCCACCCGCAGTCCTAAGGATGTTGGTTTGAAGGAATTGGAGCATTACATCATGTTTGGCGCCAGTCCGCGCGCCTCGATCAATCTGATCCTTACCGGCCGGGCGCTTGCCTATGTAAGGGGACGGGATTACGTTCTGCCGCAGGATGTTTCCGATATGGCGCTCGATATAATGCGCCATCGTCTGGTTTTGACCTATGAGGCGCTTTCAGATAACGTGAGCAGTGACGACATTCTGAAGAAAATCCTTGATCGGGTTCCGCTTCCCGTGGTACCGCTCCATGAGCATGCCGACGACCGTATCAACGCCTGAGCGGATCCTGCAGCGGCTTGACTGGCAGGTTATCCGCCGCCTGGATGGGCTCCTGCAGGGCGATTATCGCACCCTGTTCTATGGATACGGGGTGGATTTTGCCGACCTGCGGGAATATCAGCCCGAGGACGATATTCGCTATATCGATTGGAATGTCACTGCGCGCATGAATACGCCCTACGTGCGTCAATATGTCGAGGACCGCGAAATCACAGCCTGGTTTTTGCTGGATCTCAGCCCATCGATAGACTTTGGCACAGTTCAGAGCCTGAAGCGGAATGTACTGATCGACTTCGTGACCACGCTGGCGAGGTTGTTGACCCGCCACGGCAATCGGGTGGGTGCGATTTTTTACGATAGCCATGTCGAGAAGATGATCCCGGCCCGCGGCGGCCGCATCCAGGTGTTGCGCCTGACCAATGACCTGCTCAAACAACCTCAATTACCACGCGCTCCCTTCACCAACCTGACTCCCCTGCTCGAGGGTGGTTTGTATTCATTTAGAAAACGCAGTCTCGTGTTCGTGATCTCGGATTTCATTTGTGCGCCGGGCTGGGAGCGGACATTGAACTTGCTCAACCAGCGCCACGAAGTGCTCACCGTCCGGCTGTGGGATCCACGCGAAATCCAGCTCCCGGATATGGGCATGGTCGTGATGGAAGATGCCGAGACGGGAGAGCAAATGTTTGTGGATACCCACGACCGAAAGTTCCGACAGCGATTTGAAGAGGCGGCCCGGCAGCGCGAGGTTGAACTGGCGCAGGCGTTCAAGCGCGCTGGGGTGGATGCTTTGGCGCTATCAACTGAAGATGATTTGGTGCAAGCGATAGTGCGCTTTGCCAGCCTGCGCCGCCGGCAAGGCCGGCAACGAAAGTAGCCCGGGTTTTATTATGACATTCATCTGGCCTGTCATGCTTTTTTCTCTGGTTTTGATCCCCCTTTTCATCGGGGCATACCTTCTGATGCAGCGGCGGCGAAGGAAATTAACTGCCAATTACAGCAACTTTGGTTTCGGATCGGGTGCCAGGGGAAACCAGCCTGGCCTGCGCCGCCACATTCCGGTGGTGTTCTTCCTTCTGGGTCTCACCATCCTGGCAATTGCCCTGGCACGCCCGCAAGCTGTGGTTGCCCTGCCCAAACAGGAAGGCACGGTCATCCTGGCTTTTGACGTTTCCGGCAGCATGGCGGCTGATGATATAAAACCCACCCGGATGGAGGCTGCCAAAGCTGCCGCAATCGAATTTGTCAAACACCAACCACTCTTTGTGCAGACAGGTGTAGTCGCCTTCAGCGATACCGGATTGTCGGTGCAGGTACCCACCAACGATCCGAACGCTATCCTGGCAGCCATCAACCGCCTGGCCCCTCAAAGCGGTACATCGGTGGGACAGGGCATCCTCGCCTCGCTCAATGCAATTGCCACTGGAGCCAGCGGAGGGCAACCGGCGGAGATTTACAGCAATCTCCTGCTCACGCCCACTCCAACGCCCACACCCGTACCACACGGGACCTATACTCCGGCCGTCATTATCATGCTGTCCGACGGCGAAAACAACGAAAACCCCGACCCACTGGCTGCCGCGCAGACGGCCGCTGACCGGGGTGTGCGCATCTATACCGTTGGCATTGGTAGCCCAACGGGAACCACCGTGCATATCAACGGTTTTTCCCTGCATACGCAACTTGATGAGGCCACCCTGCAACAAATATCCCAGATCACCGGCGGCACCTACTACAACGCCCAGAGTGAACAAGACTTGCTCAAGATATATGCTCACCTCGACACGCAATTGATGAACAAGCCGGAAAAGACTGAGCTTACCGCGCTTTTTGCCGGTGCAAGCATCTTCTTTATGGTCATCGGTGGCCTGTTTTCCCTCCTATGGTTCAGCCGCCTTCCGTGAGTGTCCAACCTCACCCTAGCCAAGGATTTAGAAAATGCCAATGATTTATTTGGATAGGAGCTATTAGATGGAATTCCTCTGGCCCGGATTTCTTTTATTGCTGGCATTAGTCCCAGTGCTTGTCGGGCTGTATATCTGGATGTTACGACGCCGGCGATTCGCGGTGCGTTATTCCAGTCTGGAACTGGTGCGCGCAGCCTTGCCCAAAAAATCAAACTGGCGCCGCCATCTCCCGGTCGTCCTGTTCTTGCTTGGCCTAACCAGCCTGATATTCGCCCTGGGGCGCCCGGTGGCCATCCTGAACGTGCCCACCAACCAGACTACGATCATCCTGACCATGGATGTTTCCGGGAGCATGCGCTCGACCGATATTCAGCCGAGTCGCCTCCAGGCAGCCGAGGAAGCTGCCTTCTCCTTTATTCAACATCAGAAATCCAACACACAAATTGGACTGGTGGCGTTTTCCAGCTTTGCTGAACTCATCCAGCCGGCTACCACCGACCAGGCTGCACTGCAAGCTGCGCTGGATAGTTTAACCGTTGGGCGCAGGACGGCTATTGGAAGCGGAATTCTAGTCGCCCTGGATGCCATCTCACAGGTGGACAAGAATGTCGCCCGGAGCATTACCGATACACAGCCGGGCGTGGAACCCACGCCGGTTCCCAAAGGCGATTACGCCCCGGATATCATCGTGCTGCTGACCGATGGAGACAACAACGCCGGGCCTGATCCAATATCTGCGGCGCAGCAGGCGGCCGATCGCGGGGTGCGGGTCTACACCATCGGCTTTGGCACAGTAAACGGGCCTAATACCTCCCAAAGCCCGTTCGGATTCGGCAATTTTCCTGGTGGCGGTAGTGGTTTCTTCAATGGAGGAGGCCGGCCCCGCATGGGGCTTAACGAACCCATGCTGAAGCAAATAGCCTCGATGACCGGTGGAACATATCACCTGGCTTCAAGCGCCAGCCAGCTCGAAGGCGTTTTCGCCGGCCTGCCGACCTATCTGATCATCAAGCACGAGGTGCTCGAAATCAGCGTGCTATTTACGGCCTTTGGCGCGCTCCTGGCTGGAATCGCCATCCTGCTGTCATTGATCTGGCGCCCACTGCCTTGAACAGTTCAGGAATTTGAAATAAGCGTGGAGAAGATAAACCGACCTCTGGGGCTCGCTCGACAGGAAGCCAGACGGTAAAAATCGTTCCATGGCCTTCGGAATCATTCTCCACAGCGAGCTGGCCTTTATGTTTCTCCACCATTTGTTTTACAATTGCCAGGCCAAGGCCATTGCAAGGTAATCCTGTTGCATGCCCGGTCGAGCCGCGATAAAAGCGGTCAAGACCAATAGTTGGAAGGCTGGAAGCTGGTCTGGTACGTCTCCCTTTAATATAAATCGTATTCCGGGGGAATCACTTTAGACGGTTATTATCCCTTTCATGCCATCCCCTTCAATCGAAACCAGTTGTACATCATCCATTTGATTCCATCTTGGCGCCGGTGCAACTGCCGTGACGCGCAGGTAGTTATCCGTCAATCCTTCCAGTGTCCAGCCGGCCTCGGTCAACCGGCTGGAGGCCTCCCATAGTACCGGTAACCTATGGTGGATGAAGCCAGACCGGTACGCTTTGGCTGAGTCTTCCAATACAGCCCTCAATATGGCGTTGCGCTCCTTGCGGACCTCATGCCGGACCTGTGTATGCATTCGGGCTGCAGGTGTGCCCGGTCGCGACGAATAAGTAAAAATGTGCCCTCCGGAAAAATTCATGCCCTTGACGAACTCGACTGTCTCCGAGAACTCAGCCTCTGTTTCGCCGGGGAATCCAACGATGATATCGGTGGTAATGGCGACTTCCGGAATGGCTGCCCGAGCGGACCGTACCAGGGCAGCGAAAGACTCGGGTGTGGTCTTGCGCCGCATGCGTTTGAGCACTGATTCGCTCCCGGATTGCAAGGGCAGGTGCAGGTGGCGGCACAAGCGTTTATCCCGCCAGAGCGAAAAGAACCCCGCCTCCAGATTCCAAGGTTCGAGCGAGGACAGGCGCAAGCGCGGGACGGAAGTGCGGTCGAGCAGAGTGGATATCAATTCCGCCAGGCGTTGCGGATCCGGAAAGTCGCGCCCCCAGGCGCAGAGCTGGACACCTGTCAGTACGAGCTCCTTTGCCCCGCCTGCCAATGCCGCTTGCACATCGATGAGGACATTCTCCACCGAACGCGACCGGCTCGGGCCACGCGCTATGGTTGTTATGCAAAAAGTACAGGCATTATCACAGCCATCTTGGACTTTGATGAAGGCGCGTGTGCGGGCATGCAGTCCGGGTAGGGGTTGGCGGGCCAGCGGTTCGAGGTCAAAAAAATCCTGTGGCAATCCGAGCAGATCAGCCGCCAGACTGTCTTTTTGAGGGTTGGAAACAATCCTGCGGACGCCCGGAAGGTTGGCGGCCGCGCCCGGCTCCAGGGTGGCCCAGCAGCCGGTTACAACCAGCTCGCACGCACCCAGTCGGCTGGCCCGGCGGATGGCGGCGCGCGAATCCGAGGCGGCCTGCGAAGTGACCGAACAGGTATTAACCACTGCCAGGTCCGCCTCCGTTGCTGTGGCAACAATTTCGTGCCCGGCCAGCCGGAACTGGCGGGCCAGGGTTTCGATCTCCGCCTGATTCAGGCGGCAGCCAATGGTATCCAGGAATATTTTCATGATCTGATTATGGGAAATACTGCTCCAATAAACGGTTTGCCTGCCAACCAATTGAACCATCCGGGTCAAAGCCTGATTTCGCCTGGTTAAGGTAGGAAAAAGCTGCCATGCGATCTCCGGTCTGCAGATAAAAAAGCCCCAGGTGTAGGAACGGAGCAGCTTGGGTTGGGTCCAGTTCAATGGCTTTCTTCAAGAGTACTTCTGCCCCCACAAGGTCATCTGTCTCCATAAGGATTTGCCCGGCGATGTCGTCCGACTGCCAGTCATTACTAGCCAGTTCGACCAGCTTGCGGGCGGCCGGCAGGCCGGTGCCCGCCAGATCCAGGTTGTTGCGCAGGCTGAATTCTGCCAGCGCCTGCCAGAAGGTTGCATCGTCGGGGGAAAGCGTTGTCGCTTTCTGGTAGTATGTCAGGGCAGTTACCAGATCACCGGTCTCTTCGTATGCTTCACCCAGGGCCATCTGCCAACCGGGATTCCCCGGTTCCAACGCGGCGGCTTTTTGAATGGCTGCCAGAGCCTGCTTCGGTTGTTTTTGTCTCTGGAGATAGATGCCGTAAAGACTTTCCACCATGGCAGAATCGGGATTGAATGCAATCGCCCGTTCAATCTCAACTGAACCATCCTGACCCTGCTGCTGTTTTGCCTCCCCCAGCCAGGCCCAGGCGTCCGCGTAATCCGCACGTATGGCGATGGCATTTTGGAAAGCTATGGCAGCCAGTTGCCAATTCCCCATTGCCCCCAGGGTCCGCCCGGAGACCAGGAGCTGATAGGCGCGGTCATCTGAAAGGAAAGCAATGTTCAAGGCACTCCGCAGACTTTCGACGGGGGGATCCAGCGATGGATTAAGCCGGTCAGCCAGCATAAGTTCAGGCAAAGCATCGGCAGGGGAGGTTGTTGCAAGAAGAAGACCCAATCTGTAATGAGCAGCAGCATCGCCTGGCTGGTACACTAGGTATTCTTGCCAGGTATTCATTTCATCGGAATAAAGCGCCAGATCCCGGTAACCATGGGCGATACGCGGCAAGAGGATGGATGGATCCCCACCTCTGTCCAATAGTCCATTCCAAAGGTCAACAGCCAATCCTGGATCACCCAGTGCAAATACAGTATCGCCATAACCCAAATACCCATCCGGTGAGAGCGCTCGTCGTTGGACTGCATCTTCAAAAGCGTATTCAGCGGGATAATAATCATTTCCTTTCAAATAAGCCTGGCCGGCCTTTTCCCACAACGAAGGCTCCCAAGGCAGGCGCTGCGCGGCGGTGGCGTAGGCGGATGCGGCCGAGATATAGTTCCCGTCCGCATCGAACTGGCGCGCCTTCCGGATGTCCAGAATTCCTGCGGCAGGTCTTGGAACCAGGATCAGCACCAGCAGTATGGTTTCGATCAGGGCATTACGGATTAATGACTGCAAGAGGGTAAGTTTCGTCACTAGTTGGATTATAAATCAGTCGCTGGTCAAAAATGATAGTGCTGTTTATTGTGAAAATGCTATATGCCCTTCCTGTAAAATCGGTTAAACTTATAGTTAGGACTATAATAGCGCAGGCGGTCAACTATGAGTCAGTTTCTGGGACAAATCTTTACGCTGCTTACCACCCCACCGGGGAATCTCGTCTACCATATTGTACTGGTGTTTTCCATTGCCGGTGCACTGCAAGGGGCTATCCAATCCCTGCGCTCTAGCAATTTCCCTCAAGCCCGGCGGACGGTCATCGGGCTCAGCGTTATGTTGGGCCTGCAATTGTTTCTGTTTGCCATCAGCGCATTGACCTGGCAGGGGCTGGTCAATTCACAATTGGTATTCCCTCCGCTCGATCGGGCAGTGACCCTTCTCACTCTGGTCTGGATCGGCTGGCTATGGGCCTTTCCTGAACCTTTCCGCCTGGCAGATGCCGCCATGCTCATGCTTAACCTGCTGGGTATTATTTTGCTTGGTCTCACGCTGTTTTTTTGGATTCAGAAACCGTCCAGTTCCTTTAACCGGTCCGGATATGAAATCGTTTGGCAGGTTTTCAGTATTGCAGTCATCCTGATCGGCACCGTGGGGCTTGTTCTGCGCAAACCGAATGGCTGGAGTAATGGTCTGGCCATGCTTGTCTTGGGTTTCTTGGGTCACCTAGTCAGCCTGGTTTACCCCATGGATGGTAATTTTCCGGGTTTTGTCAGACTAGCGCAACTTGCCATGTTCCCCATCTTGCTGACTCTTACGCAACGGTTTCCTGTTCCGACCCAGGTGCGCGCGCCCATTTCCAAATCAAAAAACACCGATCACCCCATCCAGGAGCGCCGGCGCTACAGCACGGACCCTAAAACGTTCTATGCCCTGTTGACGCTGGCTGCTGAGACGGACCCGGGCAAAATTGGCCAGGAATTGACCCACGGCATTGCCCAGGCCATGTTGGCTGACCTGTGTTTCCTGATCACCGTGGGGGAAGATAAAAGCTTGTCCATTTGTTTTGGGTATGATCTGATCCGGGAGGAAAATCTGGACGGCACTGTTATAGAACGGGACAGCATTCCTCTGCTCGCCGACGCCATCCAGCAGGGGCGACCCCTGCGCCTGCCGGCCAGCAGTACCTCGCCAGACCTGAAGGGTTTGGGACAAATCCTCAGCCTGAGCAACCCCGGCAATCTACTCAGCGTTCCGGTGTCAAGGCCTGATCATGGTCCTCTTGGCAGCGTTCTGATCCTTTCTCCTTATTCCAACCGCCTGTGGAGTGCTGAGGACGAGTCCTTCTTATCCAATGTCACCAACCTTTTCATCCCCATTCTCGGGCGTGTGCAGCGGATTTCCACCCTGGAAACAGAACGAGACCATTCGGTTGAGGAAGCCCGTTCTGTAATGGAACAGGCAGACGAAGCCAAGAAAAAGTACGAACAACTGGTATCCGAAATGGAAGGCCAGCGCGAAAAAACCTCCCAATCGCAAGTACAGGCCGAGAATATGGCTGCCTTGCTGATTATGCAGGAAGAGGCGCAAAAGAACATTGAGCAATTGAAAGCAGAGAATGAGAAATTGCACATTGCCGGAGGTTTGCCGAAGGTTCCCGATGACCAGGCTGAGCGTGAAATGCGCCAAACCCTTGAAGAGATGGCTCACATGCAAAACGCTCTGGCCGACGCGAATATCAAGATACTGGAGATGGAAAAACGCCCGGCAGCTCCCATCACCAACGAACAAATAGAAGTGATCGCTTCCATTTCCCAGGAACTGCGCCAGCCCATGTCTTCCATCGTTGGCTACACAGACCTGCTGATGGGGGAATCGGTCGGTGGTTTGAGTGCGCTCCAGCGGAAGTTTGTCGAGCGAATCAAAGCCTCCTCTGAGCGCATCGGCGGACTGGTGGATGATCTGATCCAGATCACCAATCTGGAAACCGGGAAGATGGAATTCAACCCGGAGGAAATTGATCTGAACCTCATCATCGATAACGCCATGGCATATACCAGTACACAGATTCGCGAGAAGAATATCACTCTACGGCTGGACCTCACCGGGACCTCCCCGCATATCCATACCGATCGCGATGCTCTGCAGCAAATCCTGATTCATTTGCTCCAGAATGCCACCGCTGCCACACATGCTGAGGGAAACATCACCTTGCGTGTTCAGATGCAGAATGAGGATGGCCACCAATTCATCTCCATTCAGGTGTCCGATAATGGTGGAGGAATTTCCTCGGAGGATATTCCGCGGGTGTTTGCGCGCCGTTACCGGGCCGAACACTCTCTCATCCAGGGTGTGGGAGATACCGGAGTAGGGCTTTCCATTGCCAAGGCACTGGTTGAGGCACAGAATGGTCGGATCTGGGTCGAAACTGAAGCAGGCGTAGGTTCCACTTTCAGCGTCCTGATGCCTGTCCTGGAAAAGTCGCCCGAAGAAAACTAGTAATGAAGAATTTACGGCAGGTGTTCCTGGGTATCATCATTGCCCTGGCCTCGATTGGCTTGCTGCTTGGAGGCTTATCGCTCTCTCTGGCTGAGGGGAAAAGCAATGCCACTTCCACAACTACTTCCACAGCCACTCCCTCAGCATCTCCTACACTGACGCCAACTTCCTCTCCGACCTGGCAGCCATTCACGCCATCGGCCTTTACCAGCCCATCGTTGGAATCTCCCACGCTGTCTCAAACCTGGACTCCCAGCTTGACTCCCACGCTGCCTGCGCCGCCCGCCAATTGCGCGCCGCCGGCGGGCTGGTTGGTCTATTTTGTCCAACCTGGCGAAACGCTTGACAGTATTGCGACACGCTATCGGATTAGTAGTGCCGAACTTCAAACCGCCAACTGTTTGGTAACGACAGAGTTGATTCCCGGTGTGGTCATTTACGTTCCTCCCATGCGCACCCAGACTCCATTGCCATGCGGCGCTCCGTACGGTTGGATCGTCTATACCGTTCAACCCGGTGATACCCTCTACCGCCTGAGTGTTGCTTACGGGATTACCGTTGCTGACCTCCAGCGCGCAAATTGCCTAGGCAGCTCCACCCTTCTGCATACCGGGCAATTATTATATGTACCATCCTGGCTCCCACACCCTGCCTCGTCAACTGCTCCCGTCATAATCTTCCCAACCAGCACACAGGTCTATTCTCCTCCGGCTACATTTACAATACCTTTTACCAGTATTCCAACGGATACCCTCGTTCCAGCCGCTTCTGATACTCCTGCCGAGGTACCCACTGCAACAGCATTCCCAGTTGCTCCCTGAGTTGAAATTATGAGCAGCAAGGAAAGCTTGCCTGAAAATGGTAGAGGAAAACAAGCCAGGGTTTGTCCATACCTGGGCTTATTAGAAGATTCACAGACAACTTTATCTTTTCCGTCCAGTTCCAATCTTTGCTATCACGCCAAGCCGCTGGCTTCCCCGAACCTGGAATATCAACGCTTGGTCTGTCTTAAAGGGCGGCGACATACTCTTTGTCCGGTCTTTACCCGGAGCGAGATTGCGCCATTACCTCCAGATATAAGTGGCAGCCCGGCAAACACATTGTTATTGGGAATGCCAATCGAAAAGCGAGTCCTCCTGCCAATATTGCTTGGCTTCGTTGTACTCGTTTTGGGGTTAACCGGATTGTTGTGGTTGATAAGTAACCAAGCCGGAACGAATCCCGGAAGCCCCATCCTTACCTCAACCGTACTGCCTTTGGCATCTGGAATGATCTCAGTTAATGATGTTCCAATAACTCCGAATGTTGAACCAACTGGGACACCGAATATGGACACACCTTTTTCCATATCCAATGGAACCTTAACTCCCCAATTTCCTACAATGATCGACATTACCCCGATTCCCACCCAAACAAAGACCTCATGTGGCTCTCCGAACACTTGGGTTGTTTATATTGTTCGACCCGGCGATTCTCTCTACCATCTCAGCCTGGTCTACGGGGTTACGGTTGCCGATCTCCAGCGGGCTAATTGTCTGGGCACCTCCTCGATCTTGCACACCGGGCAATTGCTGTATGTGCCACCTACGGCACCGCTTGCCCCCTCGCCGACCATACCCTATGTGGTGATACCAACATATACACCGACCAACACACAGGTATTGATCCCGCCTACCGATACTGCCACGGCACCTCCTGTTGAGACAGCAACAGAAATTCCCATCCCAACCGAGGTACCAATAGATACGCCGACCTCCCCATGATAAAGCCTGGTTTGTAGGAGCTTTCCAGCCCTTCCCAGCTCCTGCATGCCTTTATTCCAGGTTACCTTGCATGAATTGTTCTTATTTCATAATAAAGTTTACGAGAGTCAGGATTGCTTATTGTTGTTATCCCAAATCTGGGGTATCGTTCCGATTATCTAGGAGTGGCACCTCCCGACAAACCCCGGAAAAAGCAGCAGGACTGGTATGAAACGAACACTTCTAACGATTGTACTTATTATTATTTTGACAGGCTGCACAGTCCCCCCGGGGAATGCTGCTGGTTTGCTTTCTGCCAGTACGCCGACGAATCTGTTTCTGGTGACCGCGCCGGGAGACGCGACCCCCACCCTGACTCCTTTCCAGCCTTTTCCTGAAGGAGGGACGCCCGGCCCAAATTCTCCTATCACTGGGACAACAATACCGAATGAGCCAACTGCCACATCAGACTTGAGCGCAATCCTTCCCGATGACACCTCCCAGCAGTCGTTCTACGCTCCGCCATATGCTCCCAAACCCTTTCCCGTTCTGACAGATAACCAGACAGTTACATTCGCGCTGCTTGGTTCCGACGTTCGTCCCGGCCAGACCTATTTCCGGACGGACACCATCATTGTCGCGGCAGTCCGGCCGGGGACAGGTCAGGTAACGCTTATTTCCGTCCCGCGCGACCTGTATGTTTATATCCCTACCATCGGCATGGACCGCATAAACACCGCTTATGAGTATGGGCAGATGCATAAATACCCCGGTGGTGGCGCGGGCCTGCTAAAAGCCACCTTTCTGTACAATCTGGGTATCCGCATAGACCACCTGGCAATTGTAGATTTCACTGTTTTTACACGGATTGTAAATACCCTGGGTGGCGTGGATGTTCCAGTTTATTGTGCTTACACTGACTGGCATTTGATTAATCCCAACCTTGACCCCAATAATGTGAAAAACTGGTCGATCTTCACCGTTGGTCCAGGTCTCGTTCATATGGATGGCGACCTGGCGCTTTGGTATGCCCGCTCTCGCGAAATGTCCAGCGATTTTGACCGTGGTCGCCGCTCGCAGGAGGTATTGCGTGCCCTTTATACACAGGCATTGAAAACCAATGCCATTAGCAAAATCCCGCAACTTTACAACGATTTCAGTTCATCAGTCATTACCGACCTTGGTCTGAACGATCTTTTAAAACTGGCTCCCCTGGCCCTGCATCTGAATAATGCAGATATTCGTAGTTATTACATTGGAAAAAACGATGCAACCCCTTGGATGACACCCGGCGGCGCGTCAGTACAGCTCCCCAAAGGACCGGTCATTCTGTCCATGCTCCAGCAGGCTCTTTCGCCTTCTCCCAAGGCTGCACAAGCGACTGCGCTGACGGTCGAAGTCCGCAATGGGACGCCCAACCCGGCTTGGGACGCTCTGGCTGCCGAGCGGCTTAACTATGCTGGTTATAATACCATCCTCGCTCCGGCTGACCGGCAGAACTATGCCAGTTCGCTGTTGTACGACCTGTCTGCAACTCCGGACCTTAGCCGCGCCAATTCGCTCCTGACCGTGCTCGGGTTACCTTCTTCAGCTTTTGTCACTGCTCCAAACAAGAGCAGCACAAATTATGTTCTCATTGTCGGGGCGGATTATAAGCCTTGCTTTAACCCCAACGGGTTGGCTCCGTAGAGATTCATTGGGAATTTCCTTGATTTAGGTGAAGATATGTGGGTGTTTGGCAAGCTTCACACCCTTCGGGAATCCCTTCGGGATGCTCCGCGGTGCTTCGCGACCCTCCTAAGACCCACATTTTCCTTCATTGATACTGCAACTCCCGGAGAGTCTCTACGGAGACTCCCCGGGAGTTGCAGTGCTGAGCAAGTTGACAGGGAGCAATTTCGTTTGACTTTTTTTCGCCAATTTGCTAAACTATACGCAGTAAAGATCGCCGGGCTTTAAAAAAAATGAAGGACTTGGCGCATCAGAAACACCCAAGAAGGAGATTCTCATGTACGAATCGTCCACTGCTCACCTTACCCCCCAAACTGGTCTCATCCCGGCACTCAACGCCTGGGAAATGTACCTCAATGATCAGGGCCGTTCCCTCAACACTGTTAAGGCCTTTTTATCCGATGTGCGCTTGTTGACCCAGGTGTTGCCTCCAGACCGTATGCTGGGTGCCATCACCACCAGCGACCTGAACAATTTTCTGGGCTGGCTGGAACACGAGCGGGATGTACCATGCTCGCCCAAAAGCCTGGCACGGCGTGTCACCGCCGTCAAATCGTTTTTCCGTTGGTTGCATCGGGGTGGGGTCATTATGGTGGATCCGGCTGAGAAGGTTGTCCAGCATTCCGTGCTCAGCCCCCTGCCTGAGGTTTTGACCGAGACGGAGATAGAGACTGTGCTGTTGGCGGCGGATCGCTACCGCCGCCAGACCAAACCGGATGCCCGTCCGTATACATTACTGGCGTTACTTCTCGCCACAGGCATCAAAAAGTCCGAATGTCTGGGCATCCACCTCAATCACGTGGATTTGCAGGCCTCCGATGGGCCGGTCATCTTCATCCGCTATGCCAGCCCGGCGAACCGATATAAGGAACGTAATCTGACCTTGCCAGAGGAATGGGTTCCTTCATATGAGGAATACCTGAGTCAGTACAACCCGGTGGACCGGATGTTACCCTGGTCACCGCGCCGTTTGGAATACCTGCTCGAAGATATCGGCAAGGATGCCGGTCTGCCCAAACACCTTTCTTTTGACATGTGTCGCTGGACTTGCGCCTTGCAGGATTACCTGAACAATGTTGAGCCGGAGAAAATCCGCCAGAAACTAGGTATATCGAAAATCCAGTGGCGCGAGATCCATTTGAAGTTGAGAAAACTTGCTGGCAGCGACTAGGCCTAGTATTTGGGTGTAAAAAGACTCCCCGGCTTTTCAAGCCTGCGGGAGTCTTTTAATTTCCAGATGCAATATATGCCTGGTTCCAGTGGTGATACGGAACGGGTGCCCAATTCGATATCCTGCCACCCAGATGATCTGCTCCCCTGCGCAAACCAGCGGCCATTGCGTGCGTGCCCGCCGGGGCATTTTAACTTTTGTAAAAAAATCCTGAATTTTGATGGATTGTCCGGCCATGCCAAGCGGGGAGAAAACATCGCCGGCGCGGCGCGGGCGGATTACCAGACTGTCAGCCGACAGCCGGTCAGCATCCAGCCAGGCTGACCAGTTGTCCGTATTTTGTGACCAATCATCTGTTGTAAGGGCACAGTATTCGGCTGCTAGTATCCAGCCGTTACCCAATTCCAAGCGCTGGGGGTTAGTCGTTATTTGCCTGCCGCTGAGTGTGGCTGCCTGCTGCACCTGCGGCCAATGTGAAAAAAGAACAGCCGCTTCATATGTTGCGAGGTAAATTTTCCCATTTTCGCCAAACAAATACAACCCATTAACAAAATCTATTTGCTTACCTGCCGGAACCTCGACGAAGGCGGCTGCCCGCTCCAGCGCCGCAAACCCAAAATCGCGGTCGTCTGGTCGTAGGAACTCGGCTGCCCGGCGGATAAGATTCCGTCTCATTCCGGTGGACAGTCTGGCCAGCCCGGGTTGGTCAAACGCCACCCAATCTTTCCCGATTTCAACAACAACGCTTTTCCAGGCGTCTGCCAGCAATTCCTGCAATGCCATATAGTCGCCCTGCAAGGCTTGTGCGGTGTGTAACACGGATTCTTTGAACCGTGGGTTGTATTTTTCCAATTCGGGAAGAAGCGCATACCGCAAGCGGTTGCGGAAAAAGGTCTGGTCAGAATTGGATGCGTCAAAGTGCGGTTCCAAGGCATGCTCGCGGCAGAAAGATTCGGTATCGGCGCGCCAGAGCGAGAGCAGCGGGCGGATGAGAGGAATCTGCAGGTCGAAGGCCGGCAACAGCATCCGATATTCCATTCCTTTCAGGCCCGACAATCCAGCTCCCCGTAAAAAGTGCATCAGGATAGTCTCGACCTGGTCGTCAGCGGTATGTCCGACGGCCACGGCCTGCGCTGCATACTGCCTGGCCGCTGCAAACAGGAATTGGTAGCGCAACGTCCGGGCGGCTTCCTCAAGCGAGAGTCCAAGCACCCTGGCATATGTGCGCACGTCCGCGGAATCGGTCACGTAAGCCAGACCGAGGCGGCCGGCCCGGGCGGAAACGGAGTCGGCCTCCTGACCCGCTTCGGGGCGCAGTTGATGGTTGAAATGCGCCACGATGACCTGGTAGCCGGCCGTGTGCAGGATATCCAGCAGGCACAGGCTATCCGGTCCGCCGGAAACGCCCGCCAGCACCGGTCTGGCCGGGTCGAGACCGCATTGAACACGCAAGATCGTTTCGAACATCAGGCCTCGCTCTCGATTACATAATCAGTCTTCTTCTGCCCGGCCAGACCGACGATGAGATGATACATAGCGAAGAGTTCGAGCGCGAAGGGCAGGTAACCGCCGTAACCCAGCAAGGGCATCTCAAATACATGCAACCAATTGCCCCAGGCAACATGATAGACCCATTTGGGGTAGGAGTAGTAGTTCCACATCTCCCAGAAAAAAGCGGTTAGAAGAACACCCAGCCAGAGTGCAATCACCGGACGCCAGTTGCCGTCCTTGGTCCATTCCACCAGCGAGCGGTGGCCCAGCCAGATGTTAATTGGCTCCAGGATGAAATAGAAGGAAATCCAGACGAATGGGAAGAAAATCTTTGACCATGCCACCATCAAGGCCAGCATTACCCAGCCTGCCAGGAAAAAGCTGATCACGGTTGCTCTTGCCGGCCGGATGACCGGTCCTTTGAGCGGCCTCTTGATAAAGCTGCGCATCAACTCGGCGCTTCCGAGCACTGCCGGGATGACAGTGGAGAAATTAAGTGTGGCCCAGACCCAGAACATGAATAGCGAGAAGCTTTCGGCGCCATTGTAATGCCAGTTCTGCAAACGACTGTTGGCCAATTCGAACAACCACCAGACCGGAGCGGAGGTCAAAAACAGGCCAATATATTTTCTCCAGTCGCGGGTTAGCAGTGATGTACCGGTGCGCCAGAGCACCAGTCCATCAATGGTCAGGCAATAGCCCAGCCAGAGCGGGAAAAATGCCCACTGGGTCCGCAATCCTTTAAGCCCCCAATTGAGGGCCCAGAAAAGGACCACCAAAACCAGCCCAAACCAACCGTGAATAGGAAACTTTCTGGCAGGTTTGATCATGCCTCAATTAAACCACAAAGTCCCTCGTTAAAGCGATCACCAGGCACAAGGCCTGGTGATCTAAGGGGGAGGGGACACCACCGTTTTCGGTCGGCATGGGGGGGACACGCAGACCTTCGATGGTAGACACCTGTTGATATACCAGTAAAAGGAGACAGATGTCTTGCATTTATATTACACCGAAATTATCTTAATTGTATTAATTCTAGATTAGAAGCCTGTTGCACATGCTTCGGTCGGTTAATTCGTATAGAGGACAAGTTTTCCGTCGGGCGTTCGTTCGACCCGCAGCTTTTTTAGCGGCGTGGCGGCCGGCCCTTTTATCGGGTACCCGGTACTGTTGAAACGAGATCCGTGGCAGGGACAGGCGAATCCACCGGATTGAACCTGGACGGTGCAACCAAGGTGGGTGCAGATCAGACTCAGGGCTGTAAACCCGCTGTCGTTGTGGATGAGTACCGCTGGCACTTCGGGTATGGTTGTCACCGAGTCGAGCGGGTAAGTTTCTACCAGCCCAAGGTCGAACTCGGTTGGCTGGGGCGGTTCGGTCTTGTAACTCAAGAAGCGGATCAGGCCTGCCAGTCCAAGAAGGCCGCCAAAGGCCAGCAGACTGTCAAGCGTCATCTTAAGGAAATCACGTCGCGGGATGTAAGGTTTATTCATTTCAAAGCCCATTTTTTCGTCTTATCACGGCAATTATCGGAGAGCCATATTGTTTGCTTATCCGGGCCCTGGCAGGATTGCCCAGATGGTCAGCCCGATTAGCAGCAGCGTGAGAAGCGCGACGAGAAACTGCACCATGCGCCCGCCTTTCGGGAACCAGCGGCCCAACTCGGAGTCGGCTGGCTTGGGGAAGATATACGGGATGAGGATCAGGATTGCCAGGATAACCAGGGGAACCACAATGCCCAGCAGGAACGGGTTGCCGAATTTGAGCAATTGTTGTACCCATAGAAAGAACCAGGGTGCGCGCGCATTGGTAAGGTCTACTGAGGTATTCGTAAGCGGAGGCGTAATAGGTGCGGGCCAGAAGATGGACAAAAGTACCAGCGTAATGGCTGCGGCAGTCATCAGCAACATCTCGCGCCGCACCAGCTCGATCCGGGGGATGCGTTCTTCGCTCCGCCGCAACGGCGCAGGTGGGACGGCGATACCACCATCCCGGCGTATACGGAAGAGATGCCAGACGACGCCGGCAATCATTGCCAGTGTCAGGCCAAAAGTGTGCCAGGAGTAGAAACGGATCAAAGCAGCGGAGCCGAGCTGTGCACCCCCGACCAAAAACTCATACAGCTGGTTTCCCAGGCCCGGAATAGTTTTAATAAGATTGGTTCCCACCACAAGCGCCCAGCTTGTTCCCTGGTCCCATCGCAGGATGTAGCCGGTGAAATCCAGGGCCAGGGTCAGCATCAGCAGAGCCAGTCCGAGTAAATAGTTGAATCGGCGCGGCTTTTTATATGCGCCAGTCCAAGTTATGCGCAGCAAATGAATGAAAAGCACCAGCACGAGCGCTTGCGCGCCCCAGTAATGCAGGTTGCGGATAAGTCCGCCGTATGGGACCAGACGGGCAATGGTTTGTATCGAGATGGTGGCCTGATCCGGCTGGGGAATGTAATAGAACATCTCCAGGATTCCGGTTACCAGGAGTACCAGGAATAAGAATATCGCCAACCCGCCGGTTCCGAGGGTGTAACTCCAGCGGGCTTGCTCTGCAGGGATGGTGGGCGGGTGCAAGTGCAGCAGGAAGTTTGGTCGTGAACGGGCCGGAGCTGGTTCCCCTGGCAGGATTGCCTCACGGGAAACTGCCAGGACAGCTTTACGTTTGGAGGTGCTTTGCAGGATCAATACCAAAGCGACCAGCCCTAGCAACGCGGCCAGGACAATTTCTCCAATCTGGTCATTTTGGCTGGCGGGCACCAGGTGGTGCACTTGAATGGCTGAGGCATCGGTGGAGTTCAGCACCACCCCCTGCGGCAGAGTCCCGTTCAGCTTGAGGATGTAAGCAGTGACAGCCCAGGCTTTATCGGGAGTGAGCGAACCGGGTTTCCACCAGGGCATGGTAACAACGATGTAATCGTAGAGTTGCTGGGCGGTGGTGTAATTGGTCAAACTTCCGGCGCCTGTCACCGCGTGAGGCAGGTTATCGCGTGGGATAATAAATCCATCCGGGAGATGGTTGGCAGTATGGCACCTGGAAGCCCAGCAATTCTGATCCTCGCCGTAAACTGCGCGCCATTCAAGCGTGAGACCCTGTCCGCGATCACCGTGGCAGGCCATACAAATGCCCCAGTAAACCAGGGAACCCTGGTCAAGCTGCGTTGGGTTCAGAGGCGAGCTCAAGATGGGTTTGGCCAAGCGGGCCGCATTGGAGGCCGGCATTGGGGCCGCCAACGTCGGCGTGGCCTGCGGAGCTGTACTGGTTTTTACAACGCTGTATGCCCACCAGGCTGCCAGGATAAACATTGCACCCAGACACACAAGAAACAGTCCGATTGCCAGGCCCGATTGGGAGGGCGATGCCTTTGGAGAGTTGGAGACGCGGGGATTCATTTGCTGCAGATCATTCCTGATACTTTACCTGTAAAACAATCGGATTATATCAAACCCTTGGCATGAGCAAGCCGGTCTCTGGGAAGGTTCGTTGGAATGGGAAAGGCTCTTCGGGCGAGCCCAAAGAGCCTTTATTTCGAGAGTATGAAATTCAGCGCTCAGGCCGCATTGCCGGCTTTATCGCTTTCGGTTATCACAGTCTTGGGCTCCTTGAGGAAGAAACTGAGCACCAGGCCGAGCAGCATCAACACGATCAAACCAACCAGGGAAAGCGTCATCGAACCGGTTTGAGGAGATTTTAAGCTGTCCATTCCGAAGATAAACAGGATCCCGGAAATCTGTCCCATCATGAGCAGCAGCCCATTGGATGTTCCTTCCGGCGTGGGGTAGGTTATTTCGGCGCCATACTGGAATCCGATCGGGCCGGAACTGAGCAGGAAGAAGCCCATGACGAAGCCCGCCACCAGCAGGAGCCAGTAACTGGTGGCAAAAGCGATACCGGCCAGCCCCAGTGTGGCACCGGCCAGTGCTATTTTGATAAAAGGCGTCCGCTTGCGCATGCGGTCCGAAAACGATGGGATGACCAGGGCGCCCAGGATGCCGCCCGCGATCATCAATCCACCGATAATGCCCGCCTGCGTGCTGGTAATGCCACTTGGTCGCACAATGTCCTCGATCCAGGTGGTGACCGCATTGAAAGTACCCAAGCCGATGAAGAAGATGATCAGGAGCAGGATAAAGCCCTTTTCACGGAACATCTGTTTGAAACCGTCGAATACCAGGGAGCGCACTTCCATTCCAGGAGGGCAGGGCGGGGTTTCCGGGCATTCTCTGGCGAAAATGACAAAGACCAGCGCCGCCACCACCGAAGCGATCCCATAAGCCATCAGCATCCCGCCGATCTGGTAGTGGATTGTCAGGTAGGGGGTCAACGCCAGTGCCAGGAAGATGCCCACGTATATAGCCAGCGACCCAAGCCCGGAGGCGGTGCCGCGTTCACGCAGCGGGAACCAGCGGGCTGCCACGGTGGTGACGGCATTGAGCACGAAGGGTTGTCCAATGGCGATCCCGATCTGTGCAATCAGAACGAGATTATAGTTGGATGGGTTGGACCCCCAGATACCACGCAGCAGCCCGAAGACTGCTGTCAGCACCGCACCGATGCCGACGCCCACCCGGATGCCGTAGGTATCGATCACCCAGGAAGCCGGGATGGAGACGATGATGTATACGATCATAAAACTCATCGAAAGAAGACCGATGCTCAGATCCGAGACGTCATAGAATTTGGTCGCTTCACTGGTTATGGCGCCAAAAGTGATCCACAATAACTGGGTGGCAGCCACGATGAGCATGAACACCATCAGAACAATCCAGCGATAACCGTAGACTTTGAAGTTGTCTTGTTTCATTGGGACAGGCCTCCTGGCAATATTGGGTGCTTGAATGGTTTTGCAAACAGCATTCTATCAACAAACCCCCAACCAGAAAAGAAGTTGCTCCCTTTAATCCAGGTCTTTGGGAGCAGGGTCGGGATAGGGTTTTTCCCCTTTAAAAAGCGGCAAGGTAACGCCTGCGATAACGGCCTCGACCCGGTTCCTGCCGTCAGATTTGGCTTTATAGAGACCCATGTCTGCCCTTCTGATCAACGTTTCCGGAGAATCGCCGACCTTGTAGGTGGTTACGCCAAAACTTGCAGTGACTTTGCCCGCCGTGCTGAAGTGAAAGTTCTCCAGTGTAATCCGCAGCCGTTCGGCCAGTTCAACGGCCTGTTGCGCATCGGTATTGGTAGCCAGGACCAGGAACTCATCGCCTCCCCACCGTCCGAACGGGTCGGAGGTGCGGATGGCCAGCCGCATTTGTCCGGCCACTTCCTGCAAGACTTCATCCCCGGTATTATGCCCGAAGGTATCATTGACGTCTTTAAACCGGTCCAGGTCAAACAGTAATACGGAGAGTGGCAGATAATGCCTCTCGGCGCGGGTGACTTCCTCATTGAGTAATTGGGTAAGCAAGCGGCGGTTATCCACCTGCGTGAGCGAGTCGGTCATGGCAAGTTTTGACAAATCGTTGGCGATTACCCGTTCCGATATATAGCGTTCCTTTATCCGGGAAACAAGGTAAAGGACCGCGATGTAAAATGCGCTGGCGACGTATACCTGTAACAACAGGGTGAAATCCGGGAAAGCCAGGCCATACAGCAGGAAGTGCAGACAGGAGGCCACCCCCAATATCAGAGTTGCCAGGAAAAAGAGGGCGGAAAGCAAAAGAGCCTGATTTGTATTGAGGACCAGAAAGCCCAGGATAAAGACAAAAGGAAGCCAGAGCGTAAAGATCGGGCCGAATGAACCATTTATAAAGGTGATCGTCATGATGATCGAGGCGAATTCAACCAGCGCGTAAGACAATACAATTCCATAAAGGATCAATTCAAAAGTACGCAACTGGATGACCTGGCGCCAGTACAAAACAGCCATAAGAAGAAAGACCGTTGCGAGCAGCGGCAGGATAAATTTATTTGCAACCGTTATATTATTTTGTAAGAGGCCAAAAGCCCACACAGCCAGCAAGCTAAGGACGCCGACAGGTGTTCCGATCAGGAATACTTTGCGTTTAGCGGCTTCAATGGGATCGTTTTGTGGTTTCCCGCTGTTAAGAATCTTGTTGTCAGTCATATACCGATGAAAGTTATTTCCCTATATTAATCAATTTTCACTTTTACGAAAAACCTTGACTATTCCCTGTTCCTTCCCAATCCACCTTTGGTTATAACCCAGTATACATCGAATATCTTTTGGGCACAACCTATTTTTTCTCCACATCCACCCACATCCCGATTCCATCCGTTGAGACCTCGATCCAGCCATTCCAATCGGTGCGCAGGAGGGTGGTGCCGGCCAATTCATCCAGGACGGACTGTTCGGGCAGGCCATCCGGGTCGCCGGCCGCAACGGACAGGATGGCAAGAGGCGGGTGCAACGCTGCGATCCATTCGGGCGGGTTGACCTGGGCGAAACCCGAATCGGCCAGAAGCAGCACGCTTACCCGGCCGATCTTAATCCCATTGTCCAATTCAGCCAGCGTATCGAAATTCATGCCGACCGGCAGCAGCGCCCGGAAGCCCTGCCATTCCACCAGCAGCACCGCCCCGCGCGGCGAAACGCTAACGACCTTAAGCGTGGCGCCCTGGCCCAGGTCGAGGAAAGCGTCGCTAAAGGCGGGGGTGACCGGGATGGCATGGTCCGTCAGCCAGAGGTTGAGCTGGTCGGCAGAGTAGGAGGCATCGGGACTGCCCGCCCACAACACGTGGTCGGGTGAGTAAAGATCCAGATTGCGCGGCAGGGCTGCGACCTGCTGCTCCTGCGGCGAAGCGATCAGCAGCCAGTCCAGGCGGTGGTTGAAGGGCGAGAGCCGCCGCCCCAGCGCGTTTGCCAGCGTGGAGGGGCTTTGCCCACCGTCCACCAGCAGGCTGCGTCCGGTGGGAGTCTGGATGAGGATGGCATCGGCGGAGCCCACGTCGAGGAAGGTCAGGTGCAGGCGTCCATCCGGGAGGGTGAAGACGGCCGACCAGGCCAGAAAGGTGTAGATAGCCAGCACGGCCAGGATGACCGAGGGGACCAGCACAGTGCGCAGGCCCGTTTTCAGATGCGGCCGGGCAAAGGTGAGACCGAGCAGGACGGCGTAAAACAGCAGCACGAACAGGAAGGAGAATTCCCCCAATACGATGACGCCGTGCGGGAATTGATTAAAGAATTCGACGGCCCGGTCAGTGTACGCGGCGAACGGCCAGGCCAGCCAGCCGACCACTTTTCCGAGCGGCAGATAGACCAGGCTGAGCAGCAGCGCCAGCCCGGAAAGGATCTCCACGGCGGGTTGAGCGGGCAAAATGAAGGGGTTGGCCAACACGGCGATCAGCGAAATGCGCCCAAACTGGTAGGCCATGATGGGGAGCGTGGTCAGCTGGGCGGCCAGGGTGAAAAGCACGTAGGAGCCGACCGGCCCGGCGACCTTGCGGGCGGTCTCTGACGGGAGGCGGCGGGACAGCAGCCCGGTGAACCAGTCCTGGAAAGGCCCGGCATACAGGATCATTCCGAGGGTGGCGGCAAAGGACAACTGGAAACCGACATCCCAGAGCACGTTGGGGTTGATGACGGCCATCACGCCGCCGGTGAAGGCCAGAGTGTTGAGGCCGTTCTGGCGTCGTCCGGTTTGCCGGGCGAAAATGGCCAGCCCGCCCATGATGGCGGCGCGCACCACCGAGGCCGTGGCCCCCACCAGCACCGTGTAGACCGTGATGCCGATGACAGCCACAACGGCGCCCCTGCGCTCGCCCAGCATGCGGCTGAACAGCAGCACAAACAGCCCGGCGAGGATGGCAATGTTGAAGCCGGAGATGGCGATGATATGGGCGGTGCCGGTGTTTACGTAGGCCTGCTGGAGGTCTGCCGGCATACCGTTGTCGTCACCCAACAGGATGCCAGCCAGCAGCGCGGCCTCCGGTTCGGGGAAGATGGCATAGACCCGCGCGACCGCGTAGGCCTTGAAGGCATAGACCAGACGAAGGACAGGACTGCCGCCGGTGAAGGGCAGCAGGGTGGCTTCAGCATCCGGCATATATGCCAGGATGTTCTGATGCGCCAGGTAATCCTGGTAGGAAAAATCCTCGCTGGAGGGCGGGGTCAGCAAATGGCCGCGCAGGCGGACTACATCGCCGTACTGCCAGTCCCCGCCAGGGGCGACGCGAGCCAGGATCTGGCCGGTCACCGCCAGGCTCTGGTCGCCGGTATTGACGTTCGTCACCTGCAGACGCAGGTTGGTGTAGGTATCACGCACATCCGGCGGGTCGGTCAGCGTGCCGGTTACCAACAGGCTGTAATCCCGGTCGTTGTACCAGGCGATGTAGTGGGCATCGACGCTCGGGACGGTAAAGGCATAGCGGGCACCGCCCAGGCAGAAGGCGATCAGGGCAAGGGAGCCAAGAAAAAGGGTGGAAGAAGAGAGGCGTGTGCGCAGGCGCGCATGGAAGACCCGGAAACAGACCGCAATGAGGATGGCCAGGCCGGCCAGGATGAGCCAGACGCCCCGGCTGAGCGGAACCTGCGCAGGCAGGACGAGGCGGATAAGCGCCAGCCAGGCGCTGCGGGAACGGTGAATCTGCTCCGCCGCCCAGATGCCGCACAGGAATGCCAGCGAGAGCCAGAACAACGGCAGGAAGGCGGTCAGTTTTTCGAAGGGATTGGAGCCGGGTTGGCCGGAGGTCTTCATCATGGGTAGCTGCCCCGTGGGTCGATTGTACAGGCGGAGGGAGGAAAGGGCAAGGGAAGGAAATTTTTGATTTTCGAATGAGGATTTGGGATTGAGGATTTGGGATTGAGGATTTGGAGAGGGGGGAACCATTGTTGAGGAGGAATCCCCTTTGGGGAAAGGATTCGTTCCGCGAAACGAAAGGAGGAACGAATACCCCGGCACAGGCAACCCCACCCGCCCTAAGGGCACCACTCGGCGACCAACGTCGCCTACCTGCCGATGGCGGCTTGAGGCCGCCTCGGCCAGCCCCAAATCCTCCGGATTTGGAGAGGGGAGGCTCCAGCCGCGGCCCCTCCCAAATCTTTTAGATTTAGAGCCGGAGTGGGAGGCTGGGGGAATTAAAGTGCCTTTTTTAAATATTTCCGCGGAACGAATAGGGGAAAGGACGGGGCAGAGACGGAACGAAGCGGACCCCACCCGCCCTGCGGACACCACTCGGCGACCAATGTCCCTACGGGATCCCCTTCGGGGACAAGTTGCTACGCGGTCGCCACCCTGCCGATACCCGAAAAAGCCGGGTACAAGTTGGCGGCTTGCCTGCGCCACTGACGCCGCAGGTACAGGTGAGGCCGCCTCGGCCAGACTTCGGCGACCAATGTCGCCTACCGGCCGACGGCGGCTTGAGGCCGCCTCGGCCAGCCTCAAATCCCCCCCATTCGGGGACACGTCCGGATTTGCCCCTACGGGGTCCCCTTCGGGGACAAGTTGCTTCGCGAGAGGGGAGAAGGAGGCAAGACGGGCGGGCAGGGGCAGGAGGATAGGGTGCGACAGGCAGCATGGGAGGTATTCCAATCCATGCTAATATTAGAATATTTGTTCTGGTTTGTCAAGGGAGATGGTAAACAGACTTCCGAAGTCTCAAAGACTTCGGAAGTCTTGCGAAGAACCTGCGCGGATCGATGGAAGACCTTATTCGTTTGCCAGCCGGGTTCGTTCGCTGGCTAAGAAGGACAGGGTCTCCGGGAGCAGGACCTTCCGGATCGGTTGAAAGCGGGCGGGCGGCAGCAGCGTATTCAGATCCTCATTGATGACAGTTTGGGTGATGTGGTTTCGGATAAAGTCGATCAACTCTTCCAAATAATCCTGCGGGTCTTTTCCGGTTCTTTCCTTGATCACTGCGGCGTGGTAGGTATAGCCATGCATAAAGAAATAATGAATATCGTAAATGTCCCTTCTGGCGACGGTGCGGTGCAATTTATAACGGTCGGTAACTGCCACCAATTTGTTAGCGAACATGGTATCGATGGTCTGGCTGTTCACAAGCCGGTCAATTTCGGGCAGGTATTGGACTCGATATTCATTCGAATGAATTTCGATACTATTCACACTGAGCTTCATGGTATTTCTTTTGCCGGGATCGTTGGGATACCTGAGCTGAAAGAATAAGACCTTATCAAATTCTCCCATGACCTTCAGGTCGAGGTAATCGAAGACTTTATGAAATGCATCCCAGAGGATAGTTTCGCTGGCGTCTTTTACCAGGTCGAAATCCAGGTCGACCGAGAAACGGTCCAGGTAGCCCAACATGGCCGCGCAGCTACCGCCCTTGAAAGCCAGGGCATGCGCCAGGACCGGCTGGTCGATAATTTCGATCAGCAGACGGTTCAAATACGATTTGTGGAGGGCGTCCTCCGGCCTGAGATCCAGCATGGGTACCCAACTTCTTTTTGAATCAATTTAACTGTTTCAAAATCGATGCTTTCCGGGGCGTCGAAATGGTAGCGGGGGTTGAAATACAGCAGATCGGCCACGGCTCTTGCGGGGGTGGCTACAAAGTTGCCGTTCTGTTCGAGGATCCCGGCAGGATTGTTGAGATAGGCCTGTTTGAGCTTCCGAAATAGAAACGACGTGGAGCCGACCGTGACTTTTTTAGGCAGGTCGCTGACAAACGTATAGGCATAGGTGGCCTGGAAAATTACACCGGCCTGGACCAGCACCGATTCGGTACTCAGGTAGGTATAGCGGTGGATGATGGCTTTGCCGAGTTCCAGCGGATCGAGCTGGGCCAGGGGCAGGGTTGCATACAGCCCCTTATAAACCGGTTTTAAGAGCCCCTTCTGGACATAGCGTTTGATGGTGGTATAGAGCGTGTTCTTATTGGAAATATCCCATAAAACGGCCAGGTCGCCGGTATGGTAGATTTTCCTGTCGATCTGGAGTAGTTCATTCATCCTGTACATAACTGTACAGGATAATATAATTAATCCAGTGTGTCAAGGTGGATAACGTTCATCACTTCCATTACTGACCAGGGATTAATCTTTATACGAAGCCGGGAAACAGGCAAAACGGTTATCAAGGGAGGCTGGCGCAGCCCCCCGGGTTCCCTGAGAAATGGTATTCCGATTGTTCAGAAGCTCATGGGCCTGTTACGGGGAGCTTTTGCCTGGCCTGGCGGCGCTGCATTTTGGCGCGGTTGCCGCACTCGTCCATCGAACACCAGCGCCGCAAGTGGTTGCGGCTGGCGTCGACGAACAGCCAGTCGCAGCGCGTGCCGGCGCAGCTCCTGACCTGACAGGCCTGCGGCGAGGCCAGCAGATGGATGGCGGAAGCGGCGACCGCGCGCAGCAGGCGCTCGAGGCAGGGCTCGTCATCCCAGCCCAGGGTGAAGCCGCTGGATGAGACCACCAGGCGGGCATGAGCTTGGCCCTCCCGCCAGGCGGCGTTCAGGCGCTCCAGGTCACTTCGGTCCACCCGGTTCCCGCCTGACAGGGAGGCGAAGATGCGGAAGATCGTCTCGCGCAGTTCCAGGCCCCGGGAGTAGATGATTTGCGCCCGGGCGGGGCGGCGGGCGGCTTCGTGCAGCAAATCCCTAGCCTCATTTAGCGGCAGGACGCCGGCATGCCGGCCCCACAGGACCGTATCCCGGTAATCGTGGAGGTATTCGTGGTGGGGCAGCCGGGCATGCCCATTGAGTGTGTTGGCAAAATCCAGACACAGTTCCCCGCCGACCAGGCGATGGTTTTCGGACTCCCGCTGTTCATCCATGCTGTCTGCTTGACTCCATATTCGTTAAGTGTTATGCTCGATTTTACACCTGTATAATCAATTATACCAGTGTCAGCATGGTATGAGAGGAGCAAGCGCATGCGCACGAGAATCCACGGTTCGGTCAAAATTGCCTTGTTCGCCGGCCTGGTTGGGCTGGCGGCCTGTACGAGCAGGAGCACCCCGGTTGTAATGGAGGTAAAGGACGCCCGTTGCGGCCCAAACGCCGCTGCATGTAACCTGGTGGGCGGATACTCCGGAAACTCACTTGCGGGAGGGATCGACGGGGCTGCGATTGGCGGGGGCGGCCAGCCCGGCGCTCCCAACCGGGTCAGCGGTGATTTCGGCACGGTCGACGGCGGCGAGGGGAACACGGCCGGCGAAGGCTCGACCGTCGCGGGCGGTTCAGCCAACACGGCGTTGCACTTCCATGCCACGGTGGGCGGCGGAGCCAACAACCTGGCCAGCGCCGAGGAAGCGACCGTTGCCGGGGGATTAAATAACACGGCCGACGACCGCTTCGCCACGGTGGGTGGAGGAGCGACCAACCTGGCCAGCTCTTTCTTTACCACGGTAGGCGGCGGTTCCGGAAACACGGCGAGTTTCAATTTCGCCAGCGTGGGTGGAGGTACTTATAACCGATCCAGTAACGAAGCCGCGGTTGTCGCGGGGGGAAACCATAACCTGGCGCAAGGCTCGTACAGCGCCATCCTGGGAGGCATCAATAACGCAACCAACGGCCTAGGCGCGGCAATTGGCGGAGGCGCAGGGAATGTGGCCGGCGGTATATACAGCATGATCCCGGGCGGGTTTGCCAACCAAGCCGCCGGGGACTTCAGCTTAGCGGCCGGACGCGACGCCAGGGTGAATGCAGCCCATCCCGGCAGCTTCCTGTTTGCGGATTCCAACAATTTTCCATTCCCCTCCAGCGCCCCGAATGAATTTGCCGTGCGCGCCAGCGGAGGCGTGCGCTTCGTCACGGCGATCGACTCAAACGGGAATCCGTTGGCGGGTGTGCGTCTCAGCCCGGGCAGCGGGGCGTGGGATAGCTTGAGCGATTCCCAATCCAAAGCCGGGATCGCACCGGTCGACGGAAACCAGGTGCTGGAGCGCCTGATGTCGCTGCAGGTCAGCACGTGGTATTACCGTGGCCAGGCTGCTTCCATCCGCCACATCGGCCCCATGGCCCAGGATTTTTACAGCGCCTTCCGGGTTGGGGATGACGCCCATTACATCAGCATGGTGGATGAAGAGGGCGTAGCCCTGGCTGCCATCCAGCAACTGTACCGGCTCGTCCAAAAGGACCAGGCCGGGGGCAGCGCAAGCCCTGCGTCGGGAGATCCCGCCCTGCAGGCGCAGGTGGCCTCCCTGCAGAGACAGCTTAACTTCTCGAACGGGCTGGCCGCGGCGGCGCTGTTGACCGCCAGCTTGTCATTCTGGCGACGCAAAAAAAGGCCCGCTTAGGGTGCGCCATGGCGGCTGCTTACAAATCGAAACCATCAGGCAGCAGGCAGTTGTGAAAAATTTTTCCCGGAACCTTTCCGTCCTTCTGATGCTGCTGGCCGCAAGCGCGTGTGCATCCGGCTCCCTGGGGAGTGTTTCCACAGCGGCCGCGGGCACTCCCGTCCCCCTGGCCGAGGGGACGCCGATCCCGGGAAACCTGGCCCGGATTACGCCTGCGAACGCCGGCGAGGTGACTCAATTGGCCCGCTGGGGCGGGGGCACGTTCGCGCAGGCCGTCGCGTCGCCACGCGGGGACTTGCTGGCGGTGGCCTCTGCAATTGGCATCGACCTGCTGGAGGCTGCCACGCTGGAACAGGTACGCTTCATCGCCACGCAGGCGGCGGTGACCTGCCTGGCCTTCAGCCCGGACGGGAAAAGGCTGGCCGGCGGGATGGGAGATGGCAGCCTGCATCTGTGGCGCGTATCGGATGGCCGGAACCTTTTCAACCTGATCGGGCACAAGGACAAGCTGCTGGCGCTGGCCTTCAGCCCCGACGGGAGGACACTGCTTTCGGGGTCGGCTGACCAAAGCGTGGGCGTGTGGAACCTTTCCAACGGGCGGCTGCAGCGCAGCTTCTCCGGGCTGAGCTATGGGGTCACGAGCACCGCCTTTAGCAGGGATGGGCGGAGCCTGGCCTGGGGCACGAGCGATGGAGCCGTGCGGCTGTGGCGGATCTCAGACGGGAGCCTGTTGAAAACGCTGCAGGCGAGCCATGACCCGGTGGAGGCTCTGGCCTTCAGCCCGGATGGGCGCAGCCTGGCTGCCGGATCGGACGACCATGCCGCCCGGTTATGGCGGATCGTAGACGGGAGTGTGCTGTTTACGCTGGCCGGGCAGAGCGGGCCGGTGCGCAGCCTGGCCTTCAGCCCGGATGGGAAGTCCCTGGCTGCGGGCTCGGCGGATGGCACGGTGCGGTTGTGGCGCGCCGCCGCCGGCACTTTTCTGCGCAGCCTGGAGGGGCAATCCGGAGCGACGGTCAGCCTGGCCTTCAGTCCGGATGGGAAAGCCCTGGTTAGCGGGTCGGAGGATGGGACGGTGCGGCTGTGGCGGCTGGCCGACGGCGGCCTTCTGCATATGCGGGCAGGCTACACCCCGGCGGTAAACAGCCTCGCATTCAGCCCGGACGGGCAGATGCTGGCCTCGGGCGGTGATGACGGCCTGGTACGGTTGTGGCGGGTGGCGGACGGGTCGTTGCTGCGCAGCCTGGCCGGGCAGATGGGCGCGGTGCTGGGGGTGGCTTTTTCCCCGGACGGGCGGACCCTGGCATCCGCTACGCAGCAGGGGGTTGTGCAGATATGGCGGATCCCGGATGGCAGCCTGCTGCGAACCTTGCGTGGCCATAGCGGTGCGGTGCTGGGTGTGGCCTTCAGCCCGGACGGGCAGACCCTGGCCTCGGCTTCGGACGACGGCACCGTGCGGATGTGGTGGAGCGCGGACGGGTCGTTGCGCGCAATTCTGGGCCAGATGACCTTCCTGACGCGCATGAACGGCGTGGCTTTCAGCCCGGATGGGCAGGTTGTGGCTGCGGCGCTGGAGGATGGCGTGCTGGATACCTGGCAGGTCGCGGATGGCAGGCTGGCACGGACCATGGAAGGGCACGCCAGCGCGGTGAAGAGCGTGGCCTTCAGCCCGGACGGGGTAACCGTGGCGAGCGGGTCGGATGACAACAGCGCGGGGTTGTGGCGGTTCGCGGACGGCAGCCTGCTGCGGTTCTTATCCGGGCACAGCAGTTGGGTGAATAGCGTTGCCTTCAGCCCGGACGGGCTGACGCTGGCCACGGGCTCGGACGACCACACACTCAAGCTGTGGCGGATGCCGGATGGGGGGCTGCTGGGGACACTGACAGGCCACACGGAGGCGGTGCTTAGCACAACCTTCAGCCCGGACGGGCGCCTGCTGGCCTCGGGCTCGAGCGACGGCACGGTGCGGCTGTGGAGTGTTGTGTCGTGACCGGTCGCCTGGATGGAACGTCTTATGCGTTTGCCAGGCGGGATGCTTCGTTAGCCAAAAATGAAAGGGACTCCGGAAGCAGGACCTTGCGGATCTGCTGAAAGCGGGCGGGCGGCAGGAGCGTATTCAGATCCTCGTTGATGATAGTTTGGGTAACGTGATTTTGGATATATTCGAAAAGACGGACACATCTGCAATATGATTTTTTATGTCGATCTGGGACAGTTCATTATCCTGTACATATTTGTACAGGATAAAATAATTAATCCGGGGAGTTAAAGAGGATCGACCTCTTCCTTACCATCACCAAACCTGAGAATAATCCCGATGCGAAGGCGAATGAACAGGCAAAATCGGGATGTTTGTTAAGGGATGCAGGGGCAGACAGCGGAGTTCTTACCACCTGCGGGGGCGCTGCGCGGAAACTCCGAGGTCGAGGTGATAAGCAATTGGTGCGAAGGATAATCGTCTGGCTGGCAACCCCTCGGCAGAACAATTTGGCAGGGGTTGCGGCGACTTGGGAATGTACCGGCAGACAATCTACAAATGGAACACTACTTCTTCTACTTAAAAATAATTGGTTGTGCATGGACAAGCGGCAGAAAAATATCATCAACGATCCCAGTAATCATTTTATCGGGTATTGGCTCCTGGGTGATAAGAATTTCATACCGTAATAGATCTACGGGCAGAGATATAACCCGGGGACTAATTTTTCCCAAGTTGACCTCTCCTCGCAATTCAGCGTTTTTCAGAATTGTCATAATGGCTTTTGAAAATTTGTCTTCGGTTCCCGGTTGCCTCATTTGCGGAAGTAAAGAGATTAAATCTGTGCCAAGACGTTCGGCCATGAGACCATGTATGGTTTTTGCACCAATCGCTTGCAGAGGCCGTGCTATTCCGAGAAGCAGAACAAGCACATCATTACGCAGATCTCCTGTATCTGGAACATTATTAACAGGTCTGGGTAGATATTTCTGGAATGCTGCAATGACAAGTTTTTTTTTATTTGCCCAGCGACGATACAAAACTGCTTTATTTGTTTTTGCCCGTGCAGCGACGCCTTCCATCGTCAGTTGAGTGTAACCCGCATCAGAGAGCTCATCCCAAGCAGCTTGAAGTATTGCAGCTTCGAGAATTTCACCGCGTCGCCGGTTTCCTTTGTGGCGACCCTCATTACCTATGAACTGGCCAGGGCGGGAAAGACGATCTCTCTTTTTCTCATCCATATTTATATCCTTCTTTCAAAAGGTCCCTATTGTGTTTATTGAGGATTTAGTGTAACATAGATATATAAGAAACGGTATAGTATCTTATTACATATCAAAGGAGTATTCATATGGTTAAAAATAAAACCAATCTCTACTCCCAATTGCATCCTTAGAATGGAAAACTTATGAACACGTATGCCATCCGGACTGAATCTCTTAGCCGCCGCTTCGGGGCGGTCCAGGCTGTGGACAAGCTCTCATTCGAAGTCCCTGCCGGCACAGTCTTCGGCTTTCTGGGTCCAAATGGGGCTGGAAAGACCACCACGATCCGCCTGCTGCTCGGCCTGATTGAGCTATCGGCCGGACATGCCGAAGTTTTGGGTTTTGACACGCGCACCCATGCCGATGCGATCCGCGCCAGGTGCGGGGCGCTGCTCGAGTTTAACGGACTATACGAGCGTCTGTCGGCCGAAGACAACCTGGATTTCTATGGGCAGGTCTGGCACATGCCAAAAGCCGATCGAAAGGCGCGCATTCAGGCGCTACTTACTGATATGGGGTTGTGGGAGCGCCGCAAGGAGGCCGTTGGGCTGTGGAGCCGCGGCATGAAACAAAAGCTGGCTGTAGCGCGCACCCTTTTCCACCGGCCGGAACTGGTCTTCCTGGACGAACCAACCGCCGGCCTCGATCCGATCGCAGCGGCAGCGCTGCGTGACGACCTGTCCGCCCTGGCCTCCCGTGAGGGTGTGACCATCTTCCTGAACACGCACAACCTGTCCGACGCCGAGAAGCTCTGCCAAAGGGTGGGAGTGATCAATAAAGGCAAGCTCTTGGCGGTCGGTACGCTGGATGAGCTGCGCGCACAAAACGAGGCACCGCGCCTGGAGGTAGCAGGAAACAGCTTCGGCGCAGGAGTGCTGTCGGACCTGCGCAGCCGGCCGGAGGTCCAGAACGTGGCTGAGGAAGACGGGAAACTTGTTCTTGAACTCCGCCCTGGCGTCCGGTGCGCGCCACTGATCCGCCTGCTGGTGGAATCCGGCGCAGAAGTCGAAGAAGCCCGCAAAAGCCAAGCCAGTCTGGAGGACTTGTTCCTTACACTGATTAAAGAAGAAGGAAATTCAAAATGATCAACGATATTCTCACCGTCGCCATGAAGGAAATCAAGGAGCTTCCCTACCTGCGCAAAGATAACTCCCGCACCAATCTGTTCACCCTGATCGTCTTGCTGTCAGTGTTCGGGATCCTTCTGCCCTGGCATGCCGGCAAGGAATGGGTCCAGTCACTTTTGAGCATGCTCCCCTGTGCATGGCTGCCGTTCATGATGGTCGGTACGACCATGGCGGATTCGTTTGCCGGGGAACGCGAGCGCCATACGCTCGAAACCCTGCTTGCAAGTCGCCTTTCGGATCGGGCCATCCTGTTCGGTAAGATCCTGGCCGGGATCCTTTACGGTGCTGGCATCACCTTCCTTTGTATAATCTTGAGCCTGGTGACAGTCAACCTGGTTGATGGACAGGGTGGCCTGCTACTCTTTCCGATACCGATCGCACTGGGGCTTGTGATTTTAGTGCTGCTCGTCTCGACTCTGGCTTCCGTGCTGGGGGTGCTGGTCTCGCTGCGGGCCGCCTCAGTGCGGCAGGCCCTGCAAACTTTTACTATTGCCAATGCCGTCCTGCTCATCCCGGTCCTGGTCATTTCCCTGCTGCATCCCGCGTTGCTTGCAACTATTACCCCTTTCATCCTCAAAACTTCTTTTATCAGTCTGGCGATCGGTGCGGGGGTCGGTCTGACGCTCCTGGATGTGATCCTGATCCTGGCCACGCTGGCGCGCTTCAAGCGGGCCAAGCTGATCTTGGATTGATGCCCAATCCCGAAGTCTCAAATACTTCGGATGTCTTGCGAAGAACCTGCGCGGATCGATGGAGAGCCTTATCCGTTTGCCAGGCGGGTTCGTCCGCCGGCTATGAAGGACAGGGTCTCGGGGAGTAGGACCTTCCGGATGAGCTGAAAACGGGCGGGCGGCAGCAGCGGATTCGAATCCTCCGTAGACATCACTGATTTGTTAACTTTAGAAGAAACTTATGGAATAATAGTACTGCCGCGCAATTGGCTGCCTTCCTCAGCCAGAAGTTAGGAATTGTAATATTTATGAAGCCTTCTTTCGGTAGAACAACTTAGAGTGTATTAGGTGAAAATACCACCTATTGATATTGAAATAATTATATGATATACTAATTTTAGGCTCTTATCTGTGATTATTTCTCCTAGGCTTTAAGGAGTAGTATAAATGTTAATCCGTTTTCGCGTTAGTAACTATCTTTCATTCAAGGAAGAAGCCGAATTTTCTATGGTTGCTGGTAAAGTACATCAGCACCCTGAACAGGTTGTGCGAAAGACAGGTAACCAGGGGGTAGATTTATTGAGAGCGGCTATGATTTATGGAGCTAATGCTTCCGGTAAGTCTAATTTAGTTAAAGCAATAGATTTTGCTCGGTTTATGATTACAGAAGGTGTTAGAGCAAAATCAAGTATTCCACGCAAGCCATTTAAGTTGGATGAAGCATTTAGTAATCAACCATCAAAGTTTGAATTTGAAATTCAAATTAGTGAAAAGATATTTGTGTATGGGTTCAAGCTTGATAATAAGCGGGTCCAAGAAGAATGGCTTCGCGAAGTTCGTGCTTCCTCAGAAAAGGACATCTTCTATCGGGTAACAGCATCTGACGAAGTTAACCAAATAAATTTCGGAATTAAAGTAAGCAAAAAAGAAAAAGATCTATTAGAATTAGTAGCACAAACTACCTCGCCGAATCGCCTATTTTTACAAGAATGCGTTGAAAGAAATATTAAACACTTTTCTAATGTCTATGAGTGGTTTGAAAAATCTCTAGTTATAATTTATCCAAGTTCTTATCATTCCCTTTCCCCAATTGGATCTGGAAGTGCCAATACTTTTAGCGATTCCCTTGTCAAGTACTTAGAACATTTTAGTACTGGTATTTGTGGTTATTCTTTACAGTCGATTAAAGATCCTTCGGTTGAAATCCCACCAGAAATTCTTGAAAAATTAGGGCAGGAGTTAGATGTCGAACATGGAGCTACTGTTATCACCCCAGATAATCAGCGCTTTTTTATAAAAAAAGAGGCTGAACAAATAAAAGTTTCAAAATTATTATTGAGCCATCGAGATAAATCCAGTGGTTCAAACATTTTGTTTGAGATGGAAGATGAATCGGATGGAACTTTACGATTATTGGATTTAATCCCCACATTATTTCCAATGAAAAATCAACGATCTAGTGTAATAATTATTGATGAGCTTGATCGCAGTTTACATCCTAGCCTAAGCTACGAATTCTTGTCGCTTTTTCTCAAACAGACGACAAATAAACAATTAATTGTTACCACACATGAGGCAAATTTACTTGATCTTGATCTTATAAGAAGGGATGAGATATGGTTTGTTGAGAAAAATGCCTTCGGCGCATCTACTGTTTACTCATTAGAAGAGTTTTCCCCTCGGTATGACAAAGATATTCGTAAAGGTTACATTTTGGGAAGGTTTGGGGCAATTCCAATGCTTGGTCACCCAAATTTTTAAGGGGAAAAGAGGGAAATGACAGAAAGACGGAAATTTTCACGCAAAAGCGGTTTGAGAGATTCTCACTTAGTCGTTATCGCGGCTGAAGGGGAAGAAACCGAGAAAGCGTATTTTGATGGAATAAAAGGATTTTATCCAAATCCGCGTATTCATGTAGAAGTGTTACCGCGGATGGATTCTGCATCAGATCCATTAAGGGTTTTAAAGTTATTAGATGAATTCCGATCGATTTACAAACTTCGAAGAGGGCATGATCAATTATGGTTGGTTATTGATGTAGATAGGTGGGGCAATCGAAAGTTAGCTTATGTTTGTAGGTTATGTTTTCAGAAACGATATCAAGAAGCCGTTAGTAATCCATCATTTGAAATATGGCTCATTTTGCATATTCGTTCATTAGATACCTATTCATCCCAAGTTCAGGCTGAGTTACTTAGTAACAATAGAATTAATAATCGAACACGTCTCGATGATGAGTTACTTAATTTGCTAGGCAGTTATAACAAAGTTAATCCCGATATGAACACCTTTGGCCCGCTTATTTTTACAGCAATTCAAAATGCTTGCAATGCCGATCATCATCCTGATAACAGATGGCCTAATGAATTAGGAACTAGGGTTTATTTACTTGCGAAAGAGATTATTCCAGAATTAGATGGAGAGAAAAAATAATGCTTGTTTTCCGAACGCTCATTTTTCTATGTGCTACCTTCCCCTCAAACAGTCTTTTCTAGTTGGCTCGTGAGTCGCCGAGCGGATATGTTTTATTTATTAAGGTGCACATCTTGCGGTAAGATGTGCACCTCTTTTTAGATGATAAGTGATTTTTACTTACCGTCTTTATGCTTCGTCTTGTCAACTAAGACAAGACCTTGGCCTGGCTTTGGAGTAGGAGGTAAAGGTTTACCTTTAACTGCAGTGATCTCATCACCGGTTTTTCCGCCCCTGGGTCCGACAACTTCATATTGACCCGACCTACGAGTAATCTGACCAGGCTTTTTGATGGTCGTCTTTTTTGGCATTTTTTATCACCTTCTTTGGCAAAGGGTAATGAGGGTGATATAATACGCGCACCGCAATCGCACTACCCGCAGTACCTGTTTTGCATACGTCCTAATCTTTGACGAGATTGGGACGTTTTGCATCTTTGCACAAAAGAATGTACATGTTTAGCGTTGATTTATGGTGAAGCTGTGAGCGATGGCGTCGTATCGCCGTATCGCTGCAGGCTGACCATATAATCCAGGATCGGAATGGTATGTTGACGACAAGTCACCAGAA
>Ga0187873_1000397_pt1 | contig 47279 bp, 42 predicted proteins | sample June2016WEW_16_1_2_FD_133012 | JGI IMG/M metagenome (GOLD analysis project Ga0187873, IMG submission 133012) | Peatland microbial communities from SPRUCE experiment site at the Marcell Experimental Forest, Minnesota, USA - June2016WEW_16_100 | ecosystem: Environmental > Terrestrial > Soil >...
ATTGACGCGGCGCGCCGCCATGTCCACTTGCTGTCTTACATCTTCGAGGACGATGAGACGGGGCGGCGCGTGGCCGAGGCCCTCGCCCGCGCCGCCGCCCGGGGCGCCATCGCCGCCGCCCCATCCACCGGCGCTGCCGCCAAACGGGACAGGCACTTCCTTATCGCCATAGCTTGGGCCGCCGGAAAATACGCCGAATTGGTAACCGCGGCCCGCTTCGCCGCCGACACCGCCGTAACCGCCGCCGCCGCCACCTTTATATGGCGGGTTTATTGGAACACCGGGGCCAAATGTACTCTGCGCAAGGGCTGTCGGGACATATATGTAATGGTCAGACCCCGAAGTATATATACCATAGTGCGTATGGTAATTCTGGGGGAAAGTGTACTTAGTCCAGTAATCTGCCAAAGCAGGCTGGGGGCTGTTAACAAAAACGCTTACATCCTGGTTGTGCTTAGGTCCGGGGAAACCGCCCGAACGTGCGTAGGTAAGATCTTGAATTGTAGTCAAAATATCATCTCCGGCAATTTGTACCCTGCCGTCAAAATAGAAATTGCCTGTTACGTGAATAGCAAGCGGTGTGGGAGTGTTAATATCAACCCATTCGGGACGAACCTGGGGCACTACGATAATATCGTAACGCCTGTCATAATTAAAGCCGCTCGGGAAGTTAAAGACCGCCACGCCGTCTGTAGCAAGTGAACCTGTTGCACAAGGGTCAGACCAGCCGTCTCCGTGAAGTTCACAGGTATAGGCCGGGACAATATGGTCCGCATAGGTTGTATCAGCACCTGAAGTATTGAAAACAAGCTCGTACGGCTTGGTGCGGAAACTCCATATATCCCCCACTACCGTTCCTACCGACGCATAAGTACTGTTTACACGCCAATAGAAGATTGCACCTCTGCTGCCGGGGACATAACCATTTACGCAAGGGTCTGTGATGCCATTTGCAATCTGCACACTGACATCATTGGACTCCACCAGTGACCTTGTTGCTGATACATAAACTGCATAGGTCGCCGCCGAAGGAGTAAACCATGACAAATTAACATCGCAAGCATCTATATCTTCCGCGCCGTCCACAGGAGACGGATTGATCGCCTTGCCTGTTTCGGAGGTAAACGACCATAGCGGGCCATTTGAATCATCAGATTTAACATACCAATAATACGTAGTATTAATCGCTAATGGTCCGCCAATTTCGGCATTTGTTGCTATATGTGTTGTGCCGTCGGTTGTCTTTTTAAGGACCAGATTATTCGGGTCCGTGCCAAAATATACCGCCTGTGTTGTAACGTCGGGTGCAGGCACCCAGTTCACATCTGTCGACATAATCACATTTGAAGACCTCGGAATAGGAAGCAGGGCTATCGGTTGGGTTTTATCCGGCTGATTGAGAATACTGACCTCCACCGGGGTAAGGACACGGCTATAAAGACGTACATCGTCGAGCAAGCCGTCAAATTCGCGTTCCCCGGCTCCAATCCATAAAGGTGAATCATAAAACACATCAACATTCATAGTTGTAGTACTAAGAGCAGTAACTATTACAGGCACCTCAAGACCGTCGACGTATATCTTGGTGCTTAACTGCGTTGTGGGAACGCTTGTCTCCATGCTGCTGCTTCTGTCAATTACAACGGCTGCATGATGCCATGTGTTGACCTCAACCCCCAATTCGCTCAGTGTCGATGCTGTTTGCATCTTCAGGCAGTTATCCTTGTGATAAAACTGGAGTACGCCGCCATATATGCGTATTTCCCATAATTTATTCTCATAACCTGAATCGCTCAGGTGGATGCTTGCGTGCCTTATTATAGTGCCATCGGTGATACTAGGCGAATTGAACCAGAATGCCCACGTATGCTTTTTTGTCGGAAGGCCAAGGTCGAAGACGCCTGTACCTGACGGCACAGTCAGCCTAACATCATTGGGTGTTGAAATGTTGGACGCTACACCGGGACCAGGGGCGTTGTCATGAATCGCTGCGAAGTTCGCGTCGAAACCGAGACCAGTTCTGCTTGTCTCACCAAACACATTAGGATACATATTGTTATAATCAACTAACGTTCCGACAAGACCGCCTTTCGCATCTGTGGTCGTATGCGCTGAATTGTTGAAGGTCTCAAAATTCATGTTGAAGACCAGAGCGGTATCCGCATCGGGATCCCATACCGCCCACGCACTCGTAGAAACCAATGCCGCTACTGCCAAAACCATCCATTTCCATCCACTCTTCATAGCTATGTCCTCCTCGTAAGACAAAAAACTGCCACAATATGCCGAAAAATTAAGGTTTACAAAACATTTCGGATTTCATTCCGAATCGCACCGCTTCAGACCAAAAACACCTGTTAGTTTATTATTACATTTACGCAAGGCCCCCGGACTATAATAAATAAGACCTGTAATAATCCCGGAATGATGCCTTTACAGCAGTAATATTCACTTTGACTTGCAAAAGAGCATAGACTGACATTCAGCCCGCCCAAATTTCCTCAGGGCCATACTCTTTTATCGAATATGGCCCTGAGTCCTTGATTCTGTGATAACAAACCGTTATTTTTTGTTGCGTCTAATGGCCAGTAAGCCAAGACCAAACAACGCCATTGTAGCCGGCTCAGGAATATACGTCAGGCGAAGAGTATCCGCAAACGTATCGGCATTTGTATCCACCCAAGAAGCCGTCCAACCAGCCGGAAGGACGCCGAATGCACCGCTGCCATTGTTGTAAGTGCTGCTCATGGTGTTGAACTTCCATACGTCAAAGGTGCTGCCCACGGTCGGAGTATAACCGTTCAGCAAGTCGACCTGCAATGTTGCGCCCGCGGTGTTGGCATAATTCCCGTACTGGAGAATACTGTCAAACGAGGATGCGGAAGCAATGTCAAAATCTATGGTTCCGCCTGTGCCAACGGTATAGTCCATTGCATTGGTGCTGTTACCGAAGGTTATCGCTTTGACAGTATCAATCGCGCCGATTTCCAACTTGGCCAGACCCTGATTAAAGCCAGCGCCTGCGCTGTTAAGCCCAAACCGATATATCATGTTCCGGATGACCAACGTTCCGCCAGTAGCATTAAATGTGGCGCTAGCGTTGGCACTATTACCCTTGCTGAGCACCTCCGTATCAAGGATGCCACCGGACAGATTGTAAGTTGCCGTCCCAGTTGTTGTACTGGATGTAACAAGACGCAGTTCACCTGTTCCGTTATAACCGGTATAATAGACGCTTACAGTACCGGCGCTTTGGTTGACTGTCGTTGATGCACCATTGGACGTTCCGGCCTTTACGAGCGTAAAGAGCTCAGACGAACCCTTGGTAGCGGTCAGATTCGAGCCGTTGGTGATGTTTAACACAGTAACATCCGTCGAAGCGTAACCCATCAAAAGCTGGCCAACCGTCTGACTTGCGTCAAGTGCCACTGTGCCGTTACTGACTTGTGCCGTCTCAGTCGTTCCGGGCAACGTACCTCCGCTCCAGTTACTCGTTGTGCTCCAGTTGCCATTGTTACCACTGACCCAGGTCCTGGTCGCCTGGGCTGTCGAACCAATCGACAATAACAAAACACATACCATTAATACACCTACACATCTTCTCATTCTGTCTCCTCCTAAAACTAAAACAAAAGTTACAAGCGCGCTTTACTTGTATTTACTAACAGATACCCAGCACACACCAGGCACCCTTCTTCACTATCGATTTTCACAAAAATTACCATTCCAAACAAGGCTATTTTGCGCACTTATAAAGTCGATTTCGCGCAAAGGCCGTAACTGCATCAAAATCAAGGGGTTAGCTCCTAATTCTGCTCAGATATGCTGTTTTTTTTCTTAAAATTGCCCAACAGTTTTAACACAATAAAATTCAAGAATTTACAAAAAATTCTGCATTTTAGGATTAGTCCTAAAAAATGCCGTCTAAATCGCTAATTTTGATGTTCCAGCAAGATCTGTCGTCTGATACTTTGAATTCTTAATTTTTTGGAGTCCTACCCCCGGTTTCACCCATAAAAGCCGTATTATTCGTTCGTCCCTGGGGTTCGGTGCCCAGGAAAAACGAAAATAAAAAGATAAGATATACTCTTCGCCAGATTATACTGCATACTTCGTTTCGGATATTGCCGCTGCGCCTGCGCAAAATCATTTAAAATTTACTGCCTCAAAAATGAAAATCGGCGAGCAATGCGCGGCGGTCTCAGTTTATAAGCTGCAGCATGTTGACAAATCCATTTAAATCGATATAATAGCTCACCACTTCGGTTTTTTCGAAAGTATTTTGTGTACACACAAAAACTAAAAAACAGACAAAGGTCGCGATGAGATGAAAGAAAAAATAAAAATAGCTTTCGCTCACAATAATATCACTCACAACACCGAAGGGTTGATGGCGGGCATCTCTCAATACATCCGTGACAAGGGGAACCGGCAGTTGATTATCTGGCCTGATTGCTCGCAAAAGTCACTGATGTTTCTCAAGGAAAGAGGCTGCAAAGGGGCTTTTGCAAGCATACAGACAACTATAAAGGCAGAAGAATTGCTCCGGATCGGCATACCCGTAATAGGAGTGGCCACAATACAAAATTTGCTCAATATTCCCTTTGTAAGCGCGAATTCCAAAGAGGTCGCACAGATGGCCTGCGAATATCTGCTGAAAAAGAAATTCGTAAATCTTGCATTTTTCGGCCTTACGCAGGCAAGGTGGTCTACCGAAAGGCTGGAACACTTTTCCCAATACCTGGCCAAGAGGGGTTATAATGTCCATGTGTTCAAAGAAAAGCAGGTGCTTCTCAGGAATGATCTGACTCCATTTACCAGGTTATGGATTAACACGGCTCTCAACGCCGGCCAACAGAAACTAATAGAATGGCTTAAACAACTCCCCAAGCCGGTAGCCATACTGGCCAGTTGTGACATATTTGCCTGCTATTTGCTCAATGTGGCCAAAGAAGCCGGCTTCAGCGTTCCGGACGAAATTGCCATCCTCGGCGTCAATAACGACAATGCCCTCTGCAATATCTGCGACCCGCCGTTATCGAGCATCGCGTTTAATTTCAAAAAAGCCGGTTACGATGCCGCCAAACTGCTCGACAAAATGATATCAGGACATGAAACTATGCAGGGGCAGTGCATAGAAATTCAGCCGACGCATGTTGAAACACGCGGCTCAACAGATGTCTATGCAATCGACGACCCTGCTATCGTACAAGCCATGAAGTATATCAGGGAAAAAGGCAATACCCCGCTTCAGGTCGATGCAATTGCCAACCACGTTTGTATGAGCAAGCGCCTGCTGCAGTTGAGGTTCCATGATTTAATCGGGAAATCCGTACATGATGAAATCGTACAGGCGCACTTCGAAATCGCTAAAGCAATGCTCATTGAGACAAATCTTCCAATCGATGAAATAGCCGCCCACTCAGGATTTCATTACACTTCAAATATGAGACGTGCCTTTATAAAAATCACCGGAATGCTGCCTCAGAAATACCGCCAGCTTTACCACGCTCATTAGACCGCGTTCAATTTATTGCCAGCACTCGCCCACAGTAAGCAGTAAATTAACATTTGAAAAACGCCGTATTTAGTCAATCTATTGCTCATTTTCGATATAAGGTTTGTTCGCCTTATACAGAGCCAGCCGACTTTCAAGTTCCTTTTTAAGCGTTTCCTGGTCGGAAGATTGGCATAATTCCAGGGCTTTTCCAGTTATTTCTATGGCTTTACTGAAGTTGCCTGCTGCAGCATAAGCGACAGCTAAGGTATCCAAATTTCCAGGGTCGCTGTAATGAGTAATTTTACAGGCCTCTTCGGCAAGCTGTATTGCCCTGTAAGGATTGTACGCCGTAATTTTCGGGTCAACTGCTGAAAACCAGGCCAATTCATTCATCGCCATAAAATTATCCTTTGTCGCATCAATGGCATACTGAAACAAAGTCGAGGTATTTCGCCAGTAGCGAAGCTGATTATAAGTACATATAGATATGGTTGAAACAATCAGCAGTGCCAATGAAGCAAGTACGATTTTTTTATATCGCCATTTTGCCAACAGGTCAGGCATTGCCCAGGCAATGATAATAAATAAACCTGTCAGTGTAATATAACTATAACGGTCGGCCATACCCTGGATGCCAACTTGAATAATGCCGACGACGGGAACAAGCGTTCCGATATACCAGAACCAGCCTGTAACCAGGTATCGGTGATTTTTTGCAAGTCGAATCACAAGAACAGTTGCGGCCAGCAGAAGACCGGCTGATATTATGGCATACAGAATCGGTATATTTCGGCTGGCATGCGGATAGAATACGGCTAAGCGACTTGGCCAAAACATTTTCTCTATATATTCTATATAAGAAACAAGAGCATTGAGAATGCGGAACTTTAAAGGGAGCATATTAAGCGATACTACCGCCAGGCTGCTTCGCTGTACAAGAAATGTAACAACACTTGAAGCCGCCGAGAGAACAAAAAAGGGAATTTTTTCTCCAATCAAATAGAAAAGTGTGCGCCGCCTGAAACGTTCAAGTGGCCAATAATCAAGCAGAAGCAATACAAAAGGCAGCGTAACCAGCATAGGTTTTGCCATTAAACCGAGAGCGAGAAATATAACTATCCACAAATATCGGCTGATACCTGGCTTATTCACATAACGCAAATATGCCCACATTGTCAGCAGCCAGAAAAAAACGCTCAGAACATCTTTACGTTCAGAGACCCACGCGACGGATTCGACGTGAAGCGGATGAAGCGCAAACAGCGCCGCTGCAAATGCGCTCTGCCAAAGTACCCCCGTCATTTGTTTTAGAACAATGAAAAGCAGCAGGGCATTTACAATATGGAAAATCAGGTTAGTAATATGGTAGGCGCCTGCGTTTTTACCGAAAAGCTGCCAGTCCAGCATATACGACAGCCATGTTAATGGATGCCAGTTGGCCGTACAATCAGTAGTAAAAGCCCATTTGATGGATTCAAGCGTGATGCCAGATTGTATATCCGGGTTTTTATAGACGTAATAGGGGTCATCATAAGTAATAAACTTGAAACTGTGTACCTGATAAAAAACGGCAAAGGTAGTTAGTCCTAATATCAGGCAAATTAAAAAAGACCGTCTGTTTGAGCTTGTGTCCATCTATTCAAAAATAAGCATTACAGTAAAACTTTCAAGATATTAATCGCTAAAGCAATGCTTATTAGACCGCGTTCAATTTATTGCCAACACTCGCTGGAAGGGTCTCGATTGCAGGTCAGCCAGTCAATTGCGAATTGAGCTATGTCCATAAGATTCAGATAACCGTCGTTATTCAAATCAACCTCAGGCGGGTTGCTTGCCCATGCGTCGGCCAGTTGAGCATAGTCGAGGAAATCCACCTGACAATTGCCATTGAGATCGGAGATGATAGAGCCAGTGCAGACATATGTCGTAGTAAAACTCCACACTGCGCCGGTTGTCGTACCTTCCGAATTCTTTTCATCGATGCGCCAGTAATAATTCACATCTGGCAACATTGCCCCTGTCGCAAACGACGTGTCCGTTTGTTCGCCGACAAACTCCGGCGGGTTGGTCGTACCGAAATATACCATATGTGATGTGGCTTTCGCACCCGCCGCCCATGTCAGCGAGACACCTTCGGCAGGAACTCCGGTTGCCCCGTCCGCCGGCTGAGGCTGCCAGGAAGCGGTAGGCAATTCGCCAAGGGTTTGGGGATTCCACGTGCCGAAAACATTATTTACATCCCTCCAATACAGTCCATTGGCATCGTCGAGCTGTGTTGAGCCGGGATTAAGCCGCTGACTTACGTCGATGAGAGTGCCGTCTGGCGCTACTGACTTGTACTCCCAAAATCTAAGATTAGTCGGGTCTGTGCCGTTCAGGAGCCATCCTACCGGATAAAACATAGTATTTGGCATTGTGCAGTTTATATACGCGGTCTGACCATAAGGATAGCCGCTTCCTGCTCCTCTGCCTAAATAGCAGTTTGTCATTCCTGCCGGCGAAGTCAGATTGCAGTCAACAAAAAAGAAGCCATTGACACCGCTTACCTGTCTTGACTGTGTTATGTATCCTTTTGTGGTCAGCGAATGAATCTCGCATCTGTCGAAATAGACCGTCCCATATCCCCAGATATAATCCACATCTCCCTCGATGTAACAATCCTCGAGATACATTTGCCCGTTGAGACACAACGTATCCTGGAAACTCATAAATTTGCAGTTTTTGACAATGCTCTGCAACCCTGAATGTTTTATCGTCTCCGCCTGATTATTACCGCTGGCCTTGGGCCTCAGGTTGTGAAATGTCATATTGTACATCCTGAACCCGTTGGCAGACCCCCTTATCAACATTCGGGTGTCGCTGCTGCCATTAAAGCCATTGAAGTTGTACGCTGCCATAATCGCCGTATCACGGTCCTCGCCAAGCCACGTCATATTGGCTTTGTTGCTGGGTATATTGACTATTTCTCTATATGTGCCCTTCCTGACTTTAATAAGTGTCCGACAGGGGTCGTTGTTAACCACGGCATCGACGGCTCCCTGCAACGTGCAGAAGTCCCCGCTTCCATCCAGCGCTACCGTATAATCGTGGTCTGCCGCAGGTGCAACCACTTTGGTTGTAAATCGCCAAGTTGCGTTGTCGGTTATCGCGGGCGAAGTATTGCCATTGGCGTCCGTGCAGAAACCAGCCGTCATCTTAATATAGTATGGCGTGTTATAATCCAGACGTGTCGACGGGTATATCTCTACTGTATTACCACTAACAGCAAAGGGCTCGTAGTTTACTATCCTTCCATTGAGGTTTATGGTATACGGCCATCCTGTCGAAATATGCCCATAAGCATCAGCAGGCAGTATCTGCAGGTGAAGCTGATAAACCACGCTGTCATCCGACACCTTGCATATCAGCAGGTTGCCGTCAGTCGCTACTATCGGTGCCGTGCCAAAAGTTATCCACAGTTTTGAATCTGCGCATACCTCGACCGCATTATTTGCGGGCAAAAGATTAGTTATCGTCATATCGGCGGCCTTGACATCTGGGCCTGACAGAAATCCTAATACGGGGAAAAAAACAACAAACCAAATATAACTGTTTATTGATTTCCTGCACATAACCCTGCTCCATCCTTTCCAAAAATAGGACTTACCTTTGATTTTCTTAGGAGTAAGCTGAAAAAGCAAGGCAATATCGCGCAAAGAAAAAGTTCATTTGGTGCAAAGACCTTTTATGGCTGCCAGCACTCGCTTTGAGGGTCTCGATTGCAGGTCAGCCAGTCTATTGCGAATTGGGCTATGTCCAACAAATTCAGATAGCCGTCGTTGTTCAAATCAACCTCAGGCGGGTTGCTTCCCCATGCCTCAGCCAGAAGAGCATAGTCGAGGAAATCCACCTCGCAGTCGCTGTTGAGGTCAGAGGCAGCCGGGGTTGTACAGCCGCCATACTCAAAGTATCCGAGGTCGGGTGCACTGCCGTGGTAAGGTAGCCCGACATAAGTTCCACCATTAATGAGGTCACTTCCGGCGGCAAGGTGCATAAAATTAATGTCCGGCAAACTGCCGTCGGCTTTTCGTGCGCCATAAGCCGCAGAAGGGTCAGTACTTACAAAATCCGTGTTGTTGACGGTAAACGGGGACATCCAACTATTTGTTGTTTGTACAACAAAACTGCCGAGATTATTCGTGCCGCCTGTATAAGCGACACCGTTAGTAATGGTTGCTGTTTTGCCGGCAACCAGGGTTTCATAAATGGAAAAATTAGCACCCCCATTACCAAAAGCCGTGCAATTGTAGAGAGTCATTGAACCTTTATTGTGATTCTGGTCAAATCCTTTGACTTTGTTGGAGAATGACAGGCAGTTCTTCAGAGTCGCATTATGTCTTAAGTTAGCAGCATTACTATTATCTCCGCCGCCCATTTTAAATCCATTGCCGTTCATTGATGAGTTTGTTGAGCCATCCTTCCAAAACCACCCATTTTGGAAAGACCAGCAATGGTCATAAGTAGTATTTATATCATCGGATGGCCGAAGATACCCATCATACCCATCATCCGAGTTCTGCCACGACCTGCATCCATAAAAATAATTGCCTGTGCCGACATCGAGTTTAGGCGAGAAACCATCGGCATTACCTCCGCCATCATAATAATCACAGTTGTAGTAGGAATCGCAATTTATTATTTGGTTGTACGATGCTCCTGATGCCAATTGTACGCCGGCATTCTTGTTTTCGTATGAGCGGCAAAACTCAACGATATTGTAGTTCCCCCCACTGATTTTTATACCGTTATGGGGAGCTGCTCTGCAGTCCAAACCTTTGACATACCAGTAACTTCCGTTAATTTTAAGGCCGTCTGAGGATGTACCTGGCATAGCATTAAAATCCAGGAGCGGCCTTTCACCGTTATAGCCGATTAAAGAACATCGATTGGTTGGACTTGAACCGCTTTTCGTGGGAAGAGTAATAGCCGTGCTTGAGCCTGAATATGCGTATGTTCCGCCGCGAACGTAAATTGTATCGCCGGCCACAGCCGTCGTTACGGCATAGCCAATCGTTTGAAATGGAGCGCCGATAGTACCAGGATTGCTGTCGCTTCCATTTGGGTCAACAAAATAAGTGCTGCAATATCCGGGACACGCCGTAAAAAGAATCCCCAGCATGAACGGCAACACCCCCTGCCAAAACGCTCTTTTCATACCTGCTACTCCAAAAGACAATCAACTTCCATATCATTATACCATAAAACCTGGTAAAATTATGGCCCTATAGGAATATTTGCGCGATATTATCTTTTTATTTGCGCGAAAAGACCGCCTTAGAAACCTGTCGGTACATTAAAATGAATGTTCCTAAAGGCCGTATTCTTTTATAAAATCTTTGGAGTGACCAGTATGCGAAAAAACCTCGTTTTATTTGTCGCCTTTTCAATATTGTTTGGTTGTGATGCCTTGCAAAAACAGGCCCAGAGTTCAACTATACCTGATTCCAACGCACCCAAAACGGCCGTTAGTAAAGCTACTCCCCTTGCCTCACCTCAAAAATTGATGGTTCCCCCTATGGCGTATGATGATTCAAGCATTACGGCTATTTGGAGCAAACCGTCTGATTATTCAAACGTTGTCAGTTACAATGTCTATCAAAACGGATCTTTGGCCGGTAACACAAAAAACCTTTTTTACAATATTACAGGTTTGGAGCCGAATTCCCCCTATTCGCTTATTGTAAAAGCCGTAGATGCATCCGGAGAAGAATCCGGGCCCAGCAATAAAGTCATACAATTAACCGCTCCTTCAATTAAAGTGTTTGATATTACGGCTTACGGCGCGGTTGGTGACGGAAAAACTCTGAATACCGCCGCAATCCAAAAGGCAATCGATGAATGCACGGCAGGCGGCAAAGTCCTAATTCCTTCCGGCACATTTGTCAGCGGTGCTCTTTTCTTAAAAAGCAACATGACACTTCAAATCGACGGAATTTTACGAGGCAGCGATAATGCCGCCGACTATCCGCGGACAAGCAAAAGATTCCCATATTATTCATCCGGCAAAAATTATATGGGTTTGATAAACGCTTATACTGAAACGTATGGGAGCATTACTAACGTCCGTATATGCGGCTCAGGCACGGTAAACGGCGGCTCTGATACCGTCGGTTCCATAACGGGTCACAAAAATACAATACTGGGCAGTAACCAGGCAAAAGACGCCAATGAAGACAGCGCCAGGGCTGATATGATTACCATAAAAGGTGTTGACGGCTTATATCTCGGCAGACTCACACTTGTAAACTCTCCGATGCACGTTATCTTTATCAGCTACTCCAAAAATATTACGGTAAACGGAATCACGGTTACTACTTACGATATTCATAATGCCGACGGCATTGACCTTGCGACAAGTGACACTGCATATATTTTCAATTCAAGTTTCGACACCGGAGATGATTGTATTAATTTTAATGCCGGTGTCGGCGCTGACGGCGTAAAAGAAAATTACCCGGACAATAATATCCGAGTTTTTAATTGCATCGCCAAACGAGGCCACGGCGGAGTGGTTTTCGGCAGCTTTACAGCAGCGTGGATTCAGAATGTTTTAGTCGAGGACTGTGTTTTTGACGGAACGGATATCGGCCTTCGCTTCAAGACCGGCACCAAACAAGGCGGCGGAGCCAGAAACGTTCTTTGCAGGGATATTACAATCAAAAACATTGCGAAGCATTCCGCGATATTCTTCGACAGCTCTTATTCCTGCGATTATCCCTCAGGCGGCCCGGGGCAGTTTAAGGATATCACAGTAAAGAACATCACCTGCTCCAACCTCAAAAAGTATGGCATTTATGTCAGCGGATTAGCCGGCACGCCGCATACCAATCTGTCCCTAAGCAGCATTTCTATAGACGGGGCCGCGGCGGGCGGTGCGAATATCAAATACTGCACAAACAGTGTCTTTGACTCAATCAAAATTGCAAACAGCACACCTCCCTGGACAATCGATGCCAACTCGACCTCAGGCCTTACTTTCAAAAATTGTAGCCCGTTGCCAGATTCTGTATTAAAATAACTTCGGTTTCTAACGTTATGGTTTTTATTATGAATTAGGAAATTGTTATGAACAGCAGAAAGATTACAGGATTAACTTTAATAATTTGTGTTTTAACTTTAACCGGATTCGCCGCGACATGGGCTTGTGCAGCCGAACCCGCGGATTCCAATGCGGCGGCAACCCCCGCATCACCGGCTGGCAAAAGAGTAAAGTTTGTTCTTATGGGCGATTCGACTGTCTCAGACAGGCAGGGCTGGGGACCGGGATTCAAACAGTTTCTTAACAACAACGCATTTTGCGTTAATACCGCCATTGGCGGCAGAAGCTCCAAAAGCTTCATCAATGAAGGCCGATTGAAAAAAGCAATTGCCCTTAAAGGGGATTATTACTTAATACAGTTCGGCCACAACGATGAGCCGAACAAAGGTGAAGAACGCACCACCGACCCCAATACCACCTATCGCGAATATATGACTCAATACATAAACGAAGTCCGCGCAATCGGAGCAAAGCCGATTCTGGTTACTCCGATGGTGCGCCGCCAGTGGGACAAATCCGACCCCAATACGATTAACTCCACACTGGCCCCCTACGCCGAGGCGGTCAGACAACTCGCCAAGGAAAAGAACGTTCCGCTCGTCGACCTTTACACAAGCAGCAAAAAATTATGCGAACAACTGGGTAAGCAAAAGTGCTATGAGTTCAGCCCGATCAAAGACAGCAACCAATTCGACAACACGCATCTCAACGACAAAGGCAGCGTGATGTTTGCCCGTCTCGTCGTTGAGGACCTTGTCAAAGCCGTACCGGAATTAAAGCCCTGCTTCCGCAGCGAACCAGCAGCCGATGCGAACACACCGGCCAAAGCTTCCCCCGGTCTTGCGCAATAAGGCCTTATTTTTTGCGCGGTTTTGCGTGGACATAAGTTCCATCCCCGATATATATTCTGGGTCTAATTAGAAATTCGATGTAAATGAAAGTGCTGACAGCATGTATATTTTAGGTTTTCACCCGATAGATGTTTTATTAATCGTGGCTTACCTGGCAGCCATTACCTACGTTGGCAAGAGAACCGTGGGTAAAGTGCGCAGCCAGGAAGATTTCTTTATGGCCGGCCGCTCGGTAGGCAAACTCCTCCAGTACTTTATGAACATGGCCACCATAATTGATGCCAGCAATGCGATAAGTACCGCCAGTTTCGTATTAAGCAAAGGACTCGGAGGCGTATGGCTTCTGCTGGCGCCTATTTTTTCAGGGCCCTACTACTGGTTCATAGCCGGCTGGTTCAGAAGAGTCCGGCTGATTACAATGGCTGAATTGTTCGATGAACGCTTCAAAAGTAAATTCCTTTCCGTTTTTTATGCCTGCGTTGGAATCTGGCTGACTGTCATTCTCGCGGGAATGAGCTACAAAATCACATTTCGCACTTTCGAGGCAATGACAATCAAGCCAGTCGAAAAATGCTCTCCAGCCGAAAAACAGAGCATGGAAATGTTCCAGGAATACAATCAACTCAACAAGCTCTACAAAGTAAAACAGCTTCCTCCCGAAAAGCTCGAAAGATACAAAGCTCTCGACAGTATGTACCTTAAAGAGCAAATCAAAGCTTCTATATCTTACACCCCGGCTTCATGGTTTTATATAATCTATACAATTTTCGTAGGCGCGTATGTAATAATGGGAGGGCTTAAGGCAACGGTCTGGAACAATGTAATCCAGGGACTTCTGGTAATCGCATTTTCAATAATGATGATTCCGCTTGCGCTGGTAAAACTTGGGGGCTGGAGCGAGTTTACCGCAAGGGTGCCTGAATATATGCTGTCCTTTTTCGGCTCCGGTCTGGACGAATTCTCATTAGGTTCAATCGCCGCATTTCTGCTGGCCAATTATATCATCGGCATTACCGGTCATCAGGGCAATATGGCTCACAACGGCTCAGCCAAAGATGAAATTACCGCAAGAGTCGGAGGATTGGGCGGCAACTATACCAAACGAATCCTTACTATTATGTGGGCGTTGTGCGGCCTGCTTGCTTTTGCTCTCTACCAGAACTCAATCTCCGACCCCGATACCGCATGGGGCGTGATGAGCAATAATCTGCTCGGAGTCGGACTGCGAGGCATTATGATAGCGGGCATTCTGGCGGCTAATATGGCCGCTCTGGCCTGCAACTGCGTTTACCTCTCGGCGCTGTTCGTCCGAAATTTGTATAAACCGTTTGTCCAAAACAAAAGCGAACGTCATTACATTAACGTGTCGCGAATCGCTATTGCCGGCGTTCTTCTGCTCGCTATTTATATCGCGGTACACTACAAGAGTTTGATTGACATAATTAAGATGCAGCCCTTGCTGAATATTATATTCGGTGCGCCGGTAATGCTCCTGCTGTTCTGGAAGCGCCTGACCCTGAAGGCCGTTTATGTACAGGTAATAATCTGCACAATGCTGTTCGCGGTTCTACCGGAAATACTGCCGCTGTTCGGCTCAGTCCAGCATTCAAAATGGCTCACCCAGCAAACCACTGAACAAACAATTACACGCAGCACATCGGCTGAACAGCAGGACGTTGATAAAGGACTTGCTTCGGCTGTCGGACAAAAAATAAGCAAAGAATTTGTAATTCCTCCCGCAAGCATATACTTCGATTCAGTAGCAAGAAGCAATCCCGAGGATGCCAATTCATCGATGACCGGTTTAGGCAGATTGAAAACCGAGCTTGTTGTCGGCGGAATTATAGGATTGGACCTGCAGAATAAAAAACCGTCCACGCTGATGACGCTGCGATATCTTATAGCTTCGCTTTTGCCGTTTATTATCCTTATCCCCATAAGCCTGATTACCAGGGACAAAGGCCTGGAAGCAAACATCGCCCGCTTTTACGTCAAAATGAAAACCAAGGTTATTGTCGACCGCGAGCTTGACAAAGCCGAGCTGCAAAAAAGCTACGACAACCCGACCCGTTTCGACCATTTGAAACTTTTCCCGAAGTCAAACTGGGAATTCTGCAAATGGGACAAGGACGATACCTGGGGTGTTATCGCCAGCACAGCCCTTACTGTCGGTATCCTGCTGGCCTTCTGGCTGCTCATCAAAGCCCTCGTCCATTGACGCTGCATCGGCCGGTCAGGTTAGTCGGCATCTACGCCATCTGCGGAGGCAAGTTTGCCGTTAATCTTCACATTTTCCAGAATCAGATTTTTTACATTGCTGATAACGTCGGGATTTGTGACATTATCGAGCGTGCAATTTTTCAGACGGACATCGGTTATCGGCGCATCATCAAAGCCCCTAAGGAACAGAGCGTACTGGCTTTTCCTGCTGGTGATGTTTTCCATATTGATATTCCGAACAATCGGCTTGCAATTTCCTTTCTCAACATCCGGGTAAAAGAAATCAATCAGCAGCACGGCCTCCTTAACCTGTCCGATAGTAACATTTCTTACATAGACGTTCTCTATAAAACCACCGCGGACAGAGTTGGTTTTAAGTCGTATTGCCCTGTCCAGGTTCGGGTCGTCCATTGCGCACTTTTCAACAAATATATTTCTGGCCCCGCCCGTTATTTCACTGCCAACCGCAACGCTGGCGTGGCCGGCTTTCATAATGCAATTGCGGATAATAATGTTCTCGCTCGGCACATTTACTCGTCTGGCGTCGTTATTTCTGCCTGACTTTATCGCGATACAGTCATCCCCCGTGTTGAAACAGCAGCCCTCGATAAGCACGTCTTTGCACGATTCGGGGTCGCACCCGTCATTGTTTGGCCCCAGGCCGTCCACCCTTACGTTTCTAACAGTAATATTTTGTGACAGTACAGGATGAATATGCCAGAAGGGGCCGTTCAGAATGGTTATGCCTTCTATCAGAACATTTTCGCATTTGCAGGGTTCAATCATAGTGGGTCTCAAGTATTTGCCGCCATAAAGACGCTGCTCGACCGGGACGCCTTCTTGTCCCTGTGCGAACAATTCCTGTCTGTCCTGACGCTGAAGCTCTTTTCTCCATTTCCACCAGTTGTCTTCGCTGCCTTGTCCGTCGAGTGTTCCCTTGCCTGTTATGGCAATATTTTTTTCTTTATAGGCGTAGATTAATGGCGAGTAATTCATGCACTCGACGCCTTCCCATCGCGTGAACACCGCAGGAAGATATTGATTGGGGTCGGTTGAAAATTTGAGAATCGCGTCCTGTGATATGTATAAGTTAACGTTACTTTTAAGATAAATAGCGCCGGTCAGGAATGTGCCGGGCGGAACTATCACGCGTCCCCCGCCCGCTTCATTAGCAGCAGTTATCGCCTTGTTAATCGCATGGGTACAATTAATTTTCCCGTCTCCTACCGCACCGTAATCGGTGATTGTAAAATCCTTAGTAGGAAACTGTGGAGTTTTAATATTGCTTAAAATCTTATCGGCTTGTCCCCAGCCGACATTTGTCTGGCTGACACATCCGCTTAGAAGAATTACACATACCGCTGATAATATAAATTTGTTTATTCTCATCTTATGCTCACATTCCTTTGGATAAAATCTTTCACAAATTCAGCAACGATTCCCTGCCCCCGCATTTCTTTAATGCCGAAGGCCATAGCAGGGCGTGCCGGTTTGCCGTCTTTGGCAACCGTTATTTTGACGTTTTCAAACAAAATATTCTCAATGGGTTTTTCAGGCAGGCCCAGCAGAAAGGCTGCCGCGCTTTGGGCATTGTGGGCCGTCACGTTTGTTATTTTTATGTTTCTAATACATGGTGTGGTGTCGGTGACAGGTCTTGGATTGCGGTCGGAAATAGCCGCAATTTCTTCGGGCTTGGCACCGCATTCGTAATATAAATGCATCACTATCGGACAGCCGACGCCGTTCATAGTGATGTTATTCAGTGTGATATTTTCTACGGTGCCGGCTCTGCCTCGTCGCGATTTTATTCTTAGCCCGCGGTCGTTGCCATTAAAGGTACAATCGGATATCTCGACATTTCGAATACTTCCCGCTGTTTCGGAACCCATAACAACACAGCCGTGGCCCCGCATCATTTTGCAGTGATTTACTGTAATATTCTGGCAGGGCTTGTTTACTCGCATGCCGTCTTTGCCTATGCCCGACTTGATACAAAGACAATCGTCGTTTACATCGAAGATGCAGTCAAAGACCCGCACGCCGCTACACGAATCAATATCAAGGCCGTCGCCGTTGATTCCATCAGAGGGATTTTGAAATGTCGTATTTTTAATTGTTACATTCGAACAATAAACAAGATGCGTATTCCAGAAAGGAGAGTTGCGGACAGTTACCCCCTCAAGCAGCACATCCGAGCAATTATTAAATTGAATAAGCGGCGGCCTGAAAAAGAAGGAGCCAATGCCGCCTCCTCCGCAATCAGAAAGGTCGGTATTCTCATTGAGTTCTGCAAATTCTTTGTCGCGGTTAGATTCCGGCTGCGTTTGGCCGCTTTTCTTGCGTCGTTTAAATTCGCTCCACCATGCCTTTCCGCGGCCGTCAATCGTTCCGGCGCCTGTTATGGAAACATTCTTGAGGTTTTCGCCATAGATACAAGGCGAGTACCCGTAGCATTCTACGCCTTCCCACCTTGATTTGACAGCCGGCCACTCGTCCATATTGTTGCCCAGTAATATTACTGTGCCTTTTTCAAGATGCAGGTTTAAATTGCTCTTTAAATGAATCGGCCTGGTTAGATATGTGCCTGCAGGAACGATTATTCTGCCACCGTTATTTTTGCAGCATTGCTCGATAGTGTTGTTAAACGCTAAAGTATCATCAGCAACGCCATCGCCAACGCCCCCAAAATCCTTGATGCTTAAATTTTTTTGCGGTGACATTATATTCAGTTACCTTTGTATTCGCGCCGAACCGCCGCCGGCAAATGCCTTCACCTGATCCACCGTAACCATCGTGGTATCGCCCGGCGTGGTTGTCAAAAGTGCGCCGTGCGCCCATCCGAGCTTCACCGCATCCTGCGGCGATTGGCTGGCCAGAAGACCATAGAAGAAACCGGCTGCATAGCCGTCTCCGCCGCCAACGCGGTCAACTACATTAAGTTCACACGTCGGCGCCATATAAGGTGTGCCGTCAATCCAAGCCACCGCGCTCCAACTGTGGTGGTTTGTCGAATGCACTTCGCGCAGCGTCGTCGCTACGATTTTAATCTGGGGGTGTTTTTTGATAACCTTGTCGATCATGCCGATGAAAACGCTTGAATCCAGCTTGGACTTTGCGGCCACTTCCGGCCCCGGTATCCCTAAGCCCAATTGCAAATCCTCTTCATTTCCGACAAGCACATCTACGTTTTTCACAATCCGGTCGAGCACGGCAACCGCCCGCTCGTGGCCGCCGGAGATATTCCAGAGTTTGGCCCGATAGTTGAGGTCGAACGATACGATTGCGCCGGCTTTCTTGGCTGCCTGCATACCTTCGATAATCACTTTGGCCGTTGTCGGCGAAAGCGCCGCAAAGATACCGCCGCTGTGGAACCATCGCACTCCGCCCGCAAAGATTGACTTCCAGTCGAAATCGCCCGGCTTCAATTGTGCCGCCGCCTCGTTGCAGCGATTGTAGAATACCACAGGGGCACGTACGCCGCAGCCGCGGTCGCTGTACACGGTTGCCATATTTGGCCCATTCACACCGTCATGTTTGAAATATTTATAAAAAGGCCTGACGCCCATCGCACGTACCCGTTGGCCAATCAAATCGCCTATCGGGTAATCCACCATAGCCGTCGCGATGCCTGTGTGCATTCTAAAGCAATCCGACAGATTTGCGGCAACATTAAATTCGCCGCCGCTGACATGCACGTCAAAATTAGTCGCTTTTTTGAACGGCACAATGCCCGGATCCAGCCTGTGCACCACCGCACCCAGCGATACCAAATCCAGCTCACCCTTTTCAGGAATATTCAACCCATACTTCATTATATTTTCCTTTCTGCTTTATAATACAATCATTCAACTTTGTATCTGAACGGTTTATTTTAACCGCAGATTTTACTGATTTCCATAAATTCCTTTGTCATTCATGCTTGTGCGGGAATGATAAAAATCAGTGACCTTTGTGTAATCTGTGGCTTAACTGTTATTCGGGCAGAGGTTTGTTTTTTGTTTCAGGGCAAAACCAGATAAAGACGATTCCGAGGATATAAACTAAGCTTACAACTGCGCACATTCTCGCGTAATCCTCATTAAAATAATTCAAAAGCCGTCCGGCCTCCAGCGTTCCTGCCGCCGCGAGCACCCGCTCGATATTATAAGCAAACCCCTGCGCGGTCGCTCGAATCCGTGTCGGAAAAAGCTCAGGCAGATACAGGGGCAGCCAGCCGAAGAAACTCGCCGTCACACCCACAACAAAAACGCATTGCCGTATGCAAAAGGCGTTCTGAAAAGATAAGCGCAAGTGCCGGCGGCCAGAATACACAGGATGAAATACGCCAATCTTCTGCTTGTCCACTTCGCCAAATATGCCGCAAGAAAAGCCCCGACAATCGCGCCGGCGGCGGACCAGATTTGTGCCCATGATTTGACTGTTGGAATCTGTCCGCTTAACTTATCCGCCCATGCCGGCAGCCACTGAGTCGAACCCCACGTTCCCAAAAGTATAATCGCCCCGAGAATAGAACCTTTAATCGTTGATTTCGCCAGCCCGCCTTTGAAAATATCCGAAACACGGTTTCTTGGCGATTGCGAGCTTGCCTGTTTCCAGCGAGGCGATTCCGGGACAAACAATAGAATAAAAAAAGTCAAAATCGCCGGCATTGCCCCGAGGAATAAGAGCAATCTCCATGCCGAATTGGATAACAGGGCATTTTTCCATTCCGCAGGCATACAAATAAAAGTGAAAAACGAATCGATGCTACCAATCATTTTTACGAGGCCCAGCCCCATTAATGCAATCAGAAGAAATCCTGCGTTTGAAGCCACACCGATAAGCCCCGCCAGCATTGGTCTCGAAGACGAAGGCCACACCTCCATCACAAGCGCGACTCCAAGCGCCCACTCCCCGCCCATACCGAGCGATGCTGTAAATCTCAAAACCGCCAAATGCCACGGCGCGGTTGCAAAGCCGCACAAACCAGAAAATACAGAATATGTTGCCACGCTCCAGACAAGCGCACGAACCCTTCCGATACGGTCGCCGAGCCACCCGAAGAACAGACCTCCGCACGCCGCACCCACGAGGAACATAGCAATTATGACCGAAAACCACGTGCCGATATTCCTGCTTGCTTCGGGCCCCATCAGTTCCATTAATGCAGGCCTGGCAACAAGGGGAAAAAGTCCCATCTCAAATCCGTCAAACATCCACCCAAGCAATGCCGCTGCAAGTGTCATTGTCAACGCATATCGGGTGGTTCGACTTGGCTCACCACAGGATACCGGCTGGTCAATCATAGATTTTCCCTTGTCGGTAATCTTTCCATGCCGGTTCGAACGCTTTGTGTTCGGTTGGTATGGGTCTTAGTGCTACTGTTTGGCAACGAAACAGGTCCGACAGTTTAGGGTCGTATCCAACTTGCAGTATTGAATTGCGCAAATCCGTATTCTCCGGCTTGAACCGAAGCTCGGCGCCGGCGATATGAACGCCATCCGGCGACAGTACCAGATGCGACCCGCGTGAACCGCTGTCTTGTTCGAGCAAAGATACAATTGCTTTTAAATATGCCACGCTTGCCAGTGCAAGATGCTCAGCCCTGAGAGCCGCAGGAATGTCCTTTGGACTGCTTATCGAAATACCTTCATCCTTTATACGGTCCACCAGGGCGATAGCATTGGTCAATGCGTTACGGGCATCATTAATCTCGCGAATATGGCCCGCCGAGGCGGTCATTCGATGCTGAATCTCGGCGATTACGTCTTTCGCGTTGTGACCCTTTGGCCATCCAAAGCCGGATAACCTGGCAATCAGTTCGCCTGCTTGTGCCTTAATCTCATTTTTAGCCGAATTTTTTGAAGGCATACCCGCCCCATAGACATTAGCGATGAACTCAGCGGCGCGCAGCGAGCCGACTTGGCCGGAATTCAGAGCGGCTCCACCGGGCCGTTTTACGCCGTGGGTTCCCGCCATTTCGCCGACGACAAACGTCCGCTGGATTGCGGATTCCCACCAGTGATTGACCGCAAATCCGCCATTATTATGTTGAGCACAGACAGCAATCTCCAAGGACTCTTTCCAGAGGTTGATACCGTGTTCTTTATAAATATCAATCGCCGGCTGATTCATATAAGCAAGGCGCTCGATTGGCGTCTTCTGAATTGCACCGGTTTTTTGCAGATAGGCAAGGGCTTCTGCGTCAAGGTCCTCGATGGCGAAGGGCTTCATACTCGAATTACCAACAGGATTTTTCCTGAAGTCCATAAAGACACGCCTGCCTTTTTGCGTCTCATTAAACACAAAGATGTCGATAAGTGAGGATTGGCAGTTTTCGATTCTCTGCGGGTCAAACGGCCATTGATATCCCTTGAGAAAAATATTGGTGGCCATTTTGCTCATCGATGGAAAATAATCCGCCAAAAATTCCCTTTCGTCGCTGCCGTCACTATCAGTGCTGAAGATACGGGGAATAACCTGCATATAGGAACCTGATACATTCCAACGGAACTTTGTGCTGGCAAGTCCGAACTGCGATTCGGTTAGATTTTCAGCAATCAGGCCCGCTTGGAACGCAAGGCCATGAATACCTGATTGTTTTTGGGGGTAAACGCTTGCGTTGTATAATTCGCCCGGCCCACCGGCAGCAAGAATAAGATTTTCGCACAGGAAAACATTGATGCCTAAATTTCTAGAATTAAGCATTTTCTTATTTATTGTTATTATCCCGACGATGCGTTTTTTCTCACCTGCGCCCGAAGTTATGAGATGTGCAACCTCCTGATTATCGTAAATCGGAATGCCGTAACCAACAACCTGCCTTTGCAGACATTCGCACATTAGTTTACTTGTCTTTGGGCCAGCGGACGTCGCCCGCTCATACGGGTCATGGTCGGTCTTATAGCCAATATAGCTGCCTGTTGAATCATGTGGAAATGGCACGCCTGCCTGGACAAGATGATAAAACTCTCTCAGTGAGCCGATGGCTTCTGCCAGTGCCAGGTCACCGTGACAACAGCCCCCGGCGATAATACTTTTGGCAAATGCCTCTGCGCTATCGGGGATATCAGGACTGGTGCCCATCTTATAATAGGTTTGCTTGTCTGAGCCGCTCATTCGCGATGCGCCAAGAGCAACGCCCGCTGTTACTATCGCGATACGGTCCTGAGCGTACGCAATACCTTTTTGTGTGAAGAATTCGTAAAGGTGAACCGCCGCGTTCATCCCCGCTGCCCCCGCGCCGACAATCACGGTGTTGTATCTATGAACGGCTACCTTTTGCTTTCCTATCTTCACTGATTCCATAAGCTACCTGATATTGAAATTCCGGCCTGTTATCCGGCTGATTTGCTCTATCGAGACCTTCGCGAAGTCGAGCTTCGGCCATTTCTGGCTGCGCTTGCTGTCAATAAGCTCTTTGGTCTTTTTCAGTTCGCAGGCAAGGAGCTTATAATCCTGCTGCTCGACAATCCTCGCAAATACGGATTTTTCAATCGCGCTGAAAGAGCCGCCCAGGACGAGAACCCCCGCATCGATATAATCAGGTATATTCTGGGCATTTGTGCCCCCGGTCGGGACAAGTGAGATTAACTTATGGATAGCAGGGTCAACCGCTTTGATAAAGGCCGGCCCGCCAAGCTCTTTCGCTGGGAAAACCTTACAGAAATTTGCTCCAAGCGAAAACTGTGTTACTATTTCCGTTGCGCTGCCGCAGCCCGGGATTATCGGCAGTTTGCCTGCATATTTTTCATAGGTCGCTTTTCTGAAATTGACCGCTGAGACAAGGTAATGTGCCCCCGCGTTAACAACATCATCAACGGACGGCAGCGGGTCATCGCTATTGTTGCGCTTCACGATATTGAGCATTTCAGGATAGTCTATCAAACTCGCGGTGCCGGCGACAAATTCAGGTAATTCTTTGCGAAGCCGGCTTAGTTTTTCCAGCGGTTTCTTAATTCGGCAGGTAACTTCCATATTGCCTATGCCCGCCTCAAGCAGCGATTCTGCTGTTTTAACGATATCAAGCCGATCCTCATTGAAAACGAGAATAAAGCCGTCCCTGAGTAAAACCTGCACTGTTGTTTTGATGTCCATCGTTAATCCTTTATAATCTTCTCAAATGGAATCCGCCGTCGACGTTGATAACCTGCCCCGTCGAGAAATCCAGTTTGCCTTCGGCAATCGCGCTGACGGCTTTCGCAACATCTTCGGGCTGTCCCCAGTGTTTAATCGGAGTTACCCCATCGGCTATAAGTTTATCATATTTTTCTTTAACGACACTTGTCATATCGGTTTCAATAATGCCGGGGCGAATTTCAAATACGCCTATCCCGAATTCCGCGAGCCGGTCGGCGTAGAGCATAGTCATCATACTGACCCCTGCCTTGCTTATACAATACTCACCGCGGGCCGGCGAACTCGTATAGGACGACATTGAGCCGATGTTGACAATGCGGTAATTTCTTTCCGGGAACTGTTTTTGTTGCTCAATCATCCATTTTGCCACCATTTGAGTGAGGAAATACGGTCCTTTGAGATTTATGCTCAGCACCCTGTCAAAACTCGCTTCGGTCGCTTCGAGCAGGTCAATTCGTTTAAGAGGCGCAACGCCCGCGTTGTTCACAAGCATATCGCATCTGCCGAATTCGTCTTTGACTGCTTTCACAAGCGCTGCACGGTCGGCGTCGCTGCTGACATCCCCACGTAATACGATATAACGGGCACCTTTAGCTACAATATCCAATGATGTTTTTTGTGCCGCCATTTCATCAGGTTTACCATCCGCTGTGAAATCATAATGATTGATAACTATATTAAACCCGAGTCCCGCAAGCTCGATTGCTATGGCTCTGCCGATACCCCTGCTTGCTCCGGTTGCGATAGCAACCGGCCGTTTCCATTGGAGTGATTCTTTTGTGCTCATATATCCTCACTTAGACGAAGCTAACCTACCCTGTTTATAAATCGGGCCATATACCTTATTATCCCGCACGACGCAACCTGTTGTGCCGCCATCCCGCATAATTTGTGTGCAGGCGCTGCAGGCAATACAAACCTTACTTGGGTCAAGCTTACCCTTGATAAGTATATCTTTAGCAAAATCAGGATACGCCAGAGCCAATCTGCCAGCGCCGATTATGCCTGCCATACCCATTTTCAAAACGCCCGCCCCCACATAAGGCATCAAATGTTGCAGCCAGCTATACCCCGACCCTACTAAAGTCATCTGTGGAAATGCTCTCTGCATTTCGCCGGTCAATCGAATCATTCTTTCCACGCCTCGGAGTGGATGCTCCGGCGACTCATAGCCCCCAATGACTGGCTTATCATACGGTCTGCTATAATGCGGATTATAATACGGATTGGCAATCGTAACGTTAATCATTGGGACATTACGCTGGCTAAGCAAAGCAAACAGCTTTTTGGGTTCGGTCAGGTCGGGTTTTGTGTAATCGTTTTTATCCACCGCCCAGCCGTATGGGTATGGTATCGCGTCATAAATACCCAGCCGAGTTGTAATAATCCTGTCTTTTCCAAGCGTTTGTTTAATCGCGTCAATGATAGTCAGCAACAGCCGTGTACGATTTTCAAATGACCCTCCGTATCTGCCTTGCCTGTTGTAACACGCAAGCAATTCACTGATTAAATAGCCGTGACAGGCCTTGATATCAACCGCGTCAAAACCAACCTCAAACGCCAGCTTCGCGGCCTTTACGTATGCCTCAACAAGACCGTCGAGATAGCCGTCGGTTGCTATCGGCCAGTTATCCGGAATCGCTTGTTTAGTATTTTTTATCGGCGACTGCTGTTGAATCATTGCGTCGCGATATGGGTCCCGCTGCGGAATAATCGGATTGGCTTTCCCCTCCGGCCTCGAATATCGGCCCGAATGCGTCAATTGCGCAACAATAATGGGGCGGTGTTGACTACCCATCGATTCCCTTGCGGCCTTTCGCGCCTGGGTAAGCATATTTGCGAAGGTATCCTTACTCTCGTCGTGAAGCCATAACTGCCGGGGATTTGCCCGGCCCTCCGGGACTACAGCGATTGCTTCTGCCCATAAAATACCGCTGCCGCCCGCGGCTAAACGTTTATATCTTCTCAAAGTCAGTTCGTAGGGATTGCCTGCGCTATCCCCATCCGTGCCTTCCATAGGGTTAACGGCCAGCCGATTCGGCGCTGTAAGCGGTCCGATTTTAACGGCTTGGCCCAGAATCGAAACGTCCTCCTGCATCGGCATATCGAGCGACAACGACGCCGAAAGCTTCCGAAGGTCTTCAATTGTCTCTAAATCAAATTCAAACATCGCAGAATCTCTACATACCAGGATTAAGATAATTATCTCAGAAAGTTCGCACATAATCCATGCAATTAGTGTCAATTACAAGGCGTACAAATTGACGCCAAATAATACGATGATATTACTCCCCTTAAGGAATTAGGTCAAAGTATGGTAGCATTTCTTGACGGAGATACAGATTATGCAGAATGCTAAGAAAGCAAAGGAGTGTTTTTCGTCATGAGAAATGGCACAGGTTTGATGGTTTGGTTATGAGATGGCTTCTCAACTGAGCTTGCATTTGAGAAATAAGGATTAATCCGAGCCGTCGATTTGCAACAGGATTTGCAACAGACATGCTCGTTTGAGCTACTGTTACGCTTCGGTTGCGCTTCGGTCAGCATCATAAGTCTTTATTTGACAAGTATAAACCGTTTACTCACAAATACTTACAAAACCTCATTTCGAACCCATAACCCGGAGGTCGGAGGTTCGAATCCTCCCCCCGCTATTGCGTAAATAACGCGGAACCAGCCACTTACGGCTGGTTTTTTTATGCCAGAAAATACCCTATTTTTGAGTTAGGCGTGCCGGCGACTTGTTTTGGCGTGTCAGTAGTGTCGCTATACAACGGGAAAACTCTTACTTGCGGGCTTATACCAGCTTCCATTCATATGCTCTCTGGGGGGGGCAATCCCAACTTCGATGTGACGTGCGTTCTGGTAGCCTGCTATCGGCCTTGCTGTGGATATAAGCGTGTTTGTCTGAGGCGTGGCGAGGCGTATTGGTTTTGGTCATATCAACAAGTAACTTTACCAAGAGCATCCTCTTTTTCTACGGCAAATAATCCCCACGCACTTTGCATAAAAATCGGTAATTGCGTAAAGCATTAACTGTCTGGGTCAGTATCATAACCAAGTTTTCCACCAAGGGCAATTCCGACTAACGCTCCTACACCTCTTACGAGTCCAAGAGGACCCGAAAGTGCTACTCCCACCACTCCAAGGATTATTGCTCCCCATAAAGCATTTGAACATTTTGCCTTTTCTCTTTGGGTTTTTGATAATGGTGCTTTTGTGTGGTTGTGCCAAGAACGTGCTGTTTGTGTTGTATGAGTCCCTTTTGAACGGTTGCAAGATATGCAGGATGCATAGAGGTTGTTCAAGTGGTCACTCCCACCTCTTGAACGTGGATGGGAATGTTCGATTTCCCAAGCACCTTTCTCATCTATTTTACCGTAATTCTTAAAGCTCAATTTTTTCCAACAGATATGGCATTTCCCGTTGGTGCGATTATAAGTTTTTCTTAGGTCATCAATATCACATACCATTTTGTTAGGACTCCTTTCCGATGAACTAACCTCACTGCCTAAATCCATGCATCGTTCACCATTTTAAATTTCCTTTCCGAACAATTTTACTCAGGCCATAACTCTTTTCAACAACAAAATTATTTGTGGCCTTTGCTTTCTATGAGGAAAAGAATATGCCCGCTCCTTTACAATGGCTTCACGTCAATCTTGACACGTCTTCGCTCGGCTGGGACAATCGCTATGCTAAAATAAGGAGTCAGGCAATATGAAAACTATATTTCATTTTAACTGCGTAGTTTGTGGTGCTCACCCCAAAGAAGAAGTCTTTGATAAATTTAGCTGGCCAAAAGATGCTGAAATGCTTGATTCATTTATCGATGCTCTGGGATGGATATTGCCTAATATACAATCGGCGTCCATAACGCCAAAGCTAACAAGCTCAATTGGCCAATTGATACAGTTAATAGGAGGCCGCCCTAACGCGACGCTTCTCCACAGGTTTGATGGGCCAAATACATTATTCACAATTAAATGTCCCCTATGCGGTACAGAGCAAGGTACAAGACCTTATGACCCATATTTTAATGCTTGGATAGCTTGGTACATTGTTGACGGTGTTCAGATAGGCAACTTGTTATTCGAATCTTCACAACTTTTAGCTCGTGTTGGAGGTAAAAACAATATAGTACTGGCCCTGAAGAAAGCGATAGAATCTTTGAATTTGCAAATATGTTTTTGTGGTCGTCCGACAACTACCCTAACAAGGGTAAATTCTGAAGGGGAAGGTTTATGTCGATGGTGTATGGATGCTCCTCAGACAGAAATAATACCGGTTATGCAAGACAACAGCTTTAATATTTTCATAAACAGTTTAAATCTGAGCAGATTTCTTGTCGTGACACCTGAAGCGTGGAATTCTATAAAAGCCGCATTACTTAAGGATTTCGAAGAAGATAACAGAGCACCTACATATTTAGAGGCAGCGTTAATTGGTAATCCCACCGGTAAATGGTTAGAGCCGTGGAGAAATATTTTTCAAAAGATGGACTCGTGGCCAGCAATATGGCCCAACCGTTGTTGCGATAATGAAGAATTGCAAGAAGAACCCTCGATACCCCTATCTTATCGTGATGCATACGAGATATACAACCAATTGCCCCGCGAAATCAAACAGTTGTTTTTGTGTTCAAGATTCTGGAGGCCGATATCACCTCCGATTCGAAACATTTTAGAATCGCACGGCCTTGTCGAGATAGGAGAATCAACCGATATTGAAGGATTCCTTAATCAGTTGCCAATAGAAAAAATCAGAGACATTAGTAATCGTTTAGATGCAGGTAAAGGCCGTACAAAAGAAGTAATTATCAAGAAAATATTGTCAGGGGTCGCGCCGGATGAAATCGCAAATACGATACCAGAAATCAAAATCGGATGGATTAAAGCTGTGCATTCTCCTTTTGATAGTTTGCCGCAAGAATGGGTAAGATACCAACTACTTAAGGCGACATTGCTTAAAGATTTTGTACGGAGAAAATTCTGGTCATATAATGATATTCATAATAGCGTACAAAAGAAAATAGAAGTTCATCCCGATTGCTCCGATTATTGTAAAGAAAAGGAAAGGTCTTTTAAGTGGTCTCAAAATCTGAATCTCAACGATGTTCCGCCGTGGTATCCAGGTTGTATGTGCTCCTTAATGAGTGTTTAAATCAATCGAAGACCAGTTGAAGTAATGGGGACGGTCTCGAAATTAAGGGTGCTGCAAGCTGTCAAAAAAATCCCAAAGGTTTGTTCAAAACCAAGTATTGCCCCGTTGGATTTTTACTTTTTTGAACCAGTGTTTTTCGCCATTAACCTCTACGCCAAAGTGTCACAAAATTACCCGGATATTGCCTGTCAAACTGGGCAATCTGTCAAACTTCCAGCCGGGGGAAGACAAGTCCTTATTTTGCCCCAAATTACGCTTGCATAAGGCGGAAAATAGGGTTTAATTATGGTGGTTTGGAGCAATTAGAAATAGAAAGACACTAAGGGAGACGTAAAATGAGACATTTAACGAGAAATTCCATTTCGCTTGTGGCCTTGTGCGTTTTGGCTCTTGCTACTGTTCTCTTTCTCCCCGCCTGCTCAAAAAAACCCGTAGAGTCGCATACAATCAAGATTGGCGTGGCCGGACCGCTAACCGGGGAGGGCGCAACATATGGTGAGTCTATGAAGAGGGGGTTTGATCTGGCATTTCAAGACAATCCCATGTTCAAACTCATCTACGAGGATGACAAGTTTTCACCCAAGGAAGGAGTTACGGTAATAAACAAACTAATATCAAAAGACAAAGTCCAAGTTGTTTTGGGGTCTGCTGCGTCTGGTGTGACGCTTGCAATGGCCCCAATCGCCGAAAAAAATAAGGTAATACTTTTTTCATCTATTTCCACATCGGACGACTTGCGAAAGAGTGGGGAGTATATTTTCAGGAATGTACCTCGAAATGAAATTCAGGGCATAACTGCGGCAAAGTTTATATTTACAACTCTTGGCAAAAAAAACGTTGCCATTCTTAAGAAAAACGATGATTACGCTACTAATCTCGCAAAGAGTTTCCAAGCTGAATTTCAGAAATTAGGTGGTGTAATTTTACTGAATGAAGCATACGAGGCAGATACTCGCGATTTTAGGGGTATTGTTGCAAAAATAAAAGCGGTAGAGCCGCAAGCTGTATATATTCCGGGTAATTATCAGGAGGTTGCATTATTTCTAAAACAGGCCTATGAGGGAGGATTAAAATCAGCATTTGTAGGTGGTGACGGTTCTTATTCACCGGAGTTAATCAAACTTGCCGGTAACGCGGCAGAAGGAACTTGTTATACAATCATGGCTGTTAAACATAACGACTATTACAAGAGCTTTAACGAAGCATTTAAGAAGAAATACCAAAGAGAACCAGATGTTTACGATGCGTATGCTTACGAAGCGGGTTCAATCATTCTCGAAGCAGTTAAAAACGTTGGTTATGACGCGACGAAGATCAAAGATTATCTTTTATCGCACACCTTCAATGAATCTTTAACTGGCCCACTCAAGTTTGACCAAGACGGAGAAGTTGACCGCCAATATGGCATTGTTAAGGTTCAAGATGGCAAGTTTGTTGATCTGGAGTGATGAAGTATGCAGCGAAACATACCATCCGTACCGATAAAATTTGATACTTTCCCTGAAGGATATATAAATGATATCAATGGTTGGGGTTTTAACGAAAGTATCATTAACGCTAATGCTGGAAAACTGCTTACTCTGGACATAGATTTTGGATCTCGTTGTAGTTTGAATTGCCCCTTTTGTTTCAGAAAAAATAATAGCGTAGATAACTCTTATCATGAGTTAGAATTCGATAATTTAGTGTTCATTGTTAAAGAAGCTAAAAAACTTGGCCTAAGGTCTGTTAAGTTTCTTGGCGCGGGGGAACCTTTAGAAAATCCTAAAATACTCGACTTTTTGCGAATATTAAAAGACTTGGATATTGTCCCTGTTATTTTCAGCAAGACAGGAGTAATTGGTGATGAGCAGGTAGTATCAAGTTTATTTTCAGTATATGGCATAAGTAATTCTGCCCAGTTAGTTAAAGAATTGTACCGTTGTGGTTGTAGTATGATTATGGGGCTTAACTCTTTTGATGATAATATCCAGTCACAAATGACAGGAAACGGACATGGATTCATCGAAAAAAGGAATAAGTCTATAGAACTTTTGGCGGATGCAGGTTTTAATTCCTCAAATCCGACTCGACTTGCTTTAGGAGTAAATCCTATAATAAAATTGAATTACAACGAGGCGTTTGAAATATACAAATGGGCGCGGCTTAGAAATATATATGCAATTATTACTCCTTCTATGATTAGTGGCCGAGCAAAAGATAAAAGATGGAAGTTAATTACTCCTACACCAGATGAACTTATCAAACTTTATACAGACATATATCGTTTCAATATTGAAACCAAACTTATGACATTGGAACAAATTAGCCATGAAGGAATTTCTGCGTATGCTGGCGGGCATCCCTGTAATCAGGTATCAGCTGGATTGTATATAACATTAAATGGCGTAGTCTTAAGTTGTCCAGGCAACGAAGATCTTGTAGAAGGAAATATATGGGACTCTACTTTAGAAGAAATATGGACCAACTCCAACAATTTTACAAGAAGAGGAACCTTTAATTGTCATTGTATCGCTAAGGATGGTGCTTCCATACCAACTAACTTGTATGAGCAGGTCATCCAAAATCTGAAGTATAAAGATTGTAGATTGAGATAGAAATCATGGCGACACCCAAAGAAATAGCACAAACCGTACATGGCGAGTTAGAACAAATCGAGAGAGAAATCCGTGAGTGGGTAAGAGCGACGTATGGTAGAGTAATACAGGTTTCGATTCAATTACTTGGTTCTGGTCAATTCAAGCGTCGCCCACAGGCCTGTAACCCATATTGCAGCAAAGTGCATGAGGATACCGGCCTCTTAGAAAAATGTGATCTATCAGACCAAATCATGAAGCTGTTACTATCGCATGAAGTAGATAAAAAAGGTCCTATTGCAATTGGGTATTTATGTCACCGAGGGTTATCTAATATCGTTTATCCGTTTTATGATAAGTTGGTCGTACGCGACTATTGGTACATTTTTATAGGGCAGTTTCTTTTGTTACCTTGTTGTAATAGTACAGAATGCGTAAATGGGAACAATGTTTACGATAATCCATGTTTTGCGGCATTTGAAACCGAACACATAAGGGAATTAACGAACAAGGACATAGGTAATGGAAATAGCGAATATCTCAAACGGGGCTTTTTCTATACTGCTAAATCTGATACCGAATTGGATGCCGTTGACAGTCTTCTTATCCCTCAAATGTTAGTGATTAAGGCAATATCTGCTCACATGTTTGAGGAATTTATAAATAAAGTTCATGCAGATTGGAGAAATAGATATTTTGCGGCATGGGCGATAATGCATAAAAAACCTTTGGTGAAAGAGGAAGGGGCACGGTCGATTTTGCTGGGACCTGCTACTGAATAAAACATAAGGCATATAAAAAAGAAAAGGTTTATGGAAATAGATGATATTAATGAACAGGAAATAAACAACAGGCTCAGAAAGATTAAAAAACAAGTAGGTGAAAAATATGCTTACTTACACCCCATCAAGCTTTGGCAATATGAAAAAGAGATTGTGCAATGCTTAGAAGATATATTAAGTATAAAGCAAGATCTCGATACATGTAAAAATCCAAACGAGCGAACCAAAGTGCTTTCTGGGGATATGGGACGCCATATAGAGGCATTACATGTCAAGCATGCGATTAATAGCCACAATTTTTTATTTTTCAGTGCCTTCCTTTCAATGGCAATTTCAGTGATTTCGTTTATCCTTGGCATTATCGCGATATTTAAATAGGGAAATTGATGGCGACAGATTTAATTATTAATGGAATCATCACAGGTTGTATTTATGCACTGATAGCTCTTGGCTTTGCTATCATTTATCGTACCGTTCGTTTCTTTCATTTTGCACACGGTGTGGTTTATGCGGCAGGAGCATACTTAGCGTATAGCGTCTTGCGTATAGCGTACAGTGAAAGCAATTCGCTCGGGATGTTGATATTAGCCGTATTAGGAGGAATACTTGGGGCGGGAATCTTGGGCGTTCTAATAGACCGGCTGGTTTATCTGCCGTTAAGAAAGAAAAAGTCGCCTAATCTGGTCTTTCTCTTGGCATCCTTTGGCATTTTTATCTTCATTCAAAACCTCATTCAGCTTATCTTCGGGGCACAGATTCTTACCCTGCGAACCGGGCAGGTCAAGGAAGGTCATCATATCTTAGGGGCAGTAATCACAGATATTCAGATTCTGATTTTGGCTGTCTCTGTGTTTCTATGTGTAGCTTTGTGGCTATATGTTAAGAATGCCAAATTAGGCAAGGCGATGAGGGCAGTTGCGGATGACCCGTTGGCGGCAAGTGTCGTGGGTATAAATCCGGAAAGGATTACATTAGTGGCGTTTGCAATCGGTTCAATGTTAGCCGGTGCGGCAGGGATACTTGTCTCTTTAGAGACGAATATCGAGCCGACGATGGGAATGAACGCAATCCTGAAAGGAATTATCGCTTCGATAATCGGCGGAATAGGCAGTATTCCCGGTGCGATGTTCGGGGGACTTTTCCTCGGCCTTGCCGAAAACTTGGGGATATGGAAGATTTCAGCCGGATGGAAGGATTGTATCGCCTTTGTGATTTTGATTGTCTTTTTATTACTCAGGCCAAGCGGTATTATGGGCGTGAAAACGCAGGGAGAGCGATTGTAAGTAATGGAATACCTTTTGCACATATTAGTCATCACCGGCATTTATATCATTCTCACTTTGAGTTTGAATCTGGTAGTGGGATATACGGGACTGGCTTCACTTGGCCACGCCGCGTTTTCCTGTGTAGGGGCATATACATCAGCGTTATTGGCCTTGAACTATGGGGTGTCGCCCTGGATAGGTTTAATTATCGGTGCGTGCGTTGCGGCGGTTCTGGGTGTAGTTATTGGTGCGCCGTCACTTCGCCTGAAGGGTGATTATCTTGCGATTGCAACGTTTGGTTTGGGCGTGATTGTTTATTCTGTGGCTAAGAACTGGGTATCGGTAACACGCGGGCCAATGGGATTGCCGGGGATACCGGGATTTTCATTCTTTGGAATGCAGGTTTCGGCTGTGTGGGCATACCTGATTTTGGTGACGGTTTTTGTTCTGCTTACGTTTTTTGTGATACAGCGGATAGTTAATTCGCCGTTCGGAAGGATACTGCGGGCGATAAGGGAGGACGAGACGGCTGCGCTTGCGGTCGGCAAAGATGTGAATAAATATAAAATTATTGTTTTCGCAATTGGTGCCTTTTTCGCTGGCATTGCTGGCAGCTTATACGCTCATTATATAACATTTATTGACCCGTCGAGTTTCACTGTGATGGAGTCGATAACGATACTATTAATGGTAGTATTCGGCGGGATGAGCAGTTTAAGCGGCTCATTTATAGGTGCGGCGGTTCTTGTGATATTGCCTGAACTGCTTCGCTTTGTCGGTATGCCAAGCTCAATTGCGGCACCTCTTAGACAAATGATTTATGGCCTATTGCTTGTCATTCTTATGCTCAAACGACCGCAGGGGATTGTGGGCAAATACAGGTGGACTTAAGCCGATGCTTGATAGTGAAAACATATTATCAGTAAAAGGATTGAGCAAGGTGTTTGACGGCGTTAAGGCCGTTGACGATGTATCCTTCGGGCTTAAGAAAGGAACTATCGCTGCTCTGATAGGGCCGAATGGCGCTGGCAAGACGACGATGTTTAATCTGATTACGGGTTTTCTGAGGCCGGACAAAGGAACGGTTCATTTTAACGGCAGGCCAATTGGCTCGATGAGTCCTCACAGAGTTGCCCGGCTTGGTTTGGTAAGGACTTTTCAGAACGTTCGCCTGTTCCCTCAAATGTCGGCGATTGAAAACGTTATGCTCGGATTAAAATACACGAGGGGTGAAAGTTTGTATGCGGCCCTGTTAAAGACCAAAGAAATGAAAAAGGAAAACGGTGCCAACACTAAACGTGCCTTAAATTACCTGCGGCAAGTCGGCCTTGAACAAAAGAAAGACGAACTGGCAGGCAATCTTTCTCACGGACAAAGAAAGATGCTTGAAATGGTCAGGGCTTTGGCTTTGGAACCACAGGTTCTTTTGCTCGATGAACCGGCAGCCGGATTGTTCGCCGAGAAGATTACCGAAATGAAGCGGGTAATCCGCGAGATGCGGGATTCAGGCAAGACAATTCTATTCATTGAGCACGATATGAGAACGGTTATGGACATCGCCGAACATATAATCGTCTTAAATTACGGAAAGAAAATAGCCGAAGGAACGCCAGCAGAGATTCAAGCTAATGAAGCAGTAATAGAAGCGTATCTTGGCAGGAGGAGAAGCATTGCTTCTTGAGGTAAAAAATCTGACTGTTCGATATGGGCCGGTTGTTGCGCTCAAGGATGTATCCTTTGGGGTTAGCGAAGGGGAGATTATAGCATTGATAGGCCCAAACGGAGCCGGAAAATCGACCGCTCTAAAGGCCGTAAGCGGCCTGCTCAAAGCAATAGAGGGGACTATCGAAAATGGCGAGATTCTCTTCGAGGGTAAAAATATAAAGGATTTTAGAACTGACCAGCTTGTTACTAAAGGATTGTCTTTAGTACCAGAGGGCAGACGCGTTTTTCCCACGATGACCGTTTTGGAAAATCTTCAAATGGGTGCGTTTACTCGGAATGATAAAGTTGCTGTAAAAAACGATGTGGAAAACGTATTGGCGTTTTTCCCTCCTCTAAAAGAACGGCTTTACCAAAAGGCCGGTACCCTTTCGACCGGTGAACAGCAAATGCTTGCCATAGGCAGGGCTTTGATGCTTAAGCCAAAATTGTTGTTAGCAGACGAGCCGTCTCTGGGGCTTTCGCCTAATTACGTTGAATTGATTTTCGACAAGCTTGAAGAAATCAGTAAAAACGGCACAAGCATTTTACTGGTCGAACAAAACGCTGTTGAGGCCTTGCGAGTTTCCCAGCGTGCTTATGTATTTGACATCGGGCATATTGTGATGCACGACAATAGTAGAAATCTGGTAGCTAACAAAGATGTGCAACGGACTTTTCTTGGTATGAGCATCAGCAAATAGTTTGTCCAGCCGACGAAACAAGCTTTATTTAAGGTCCGGCATTATTAACCTTCCCATTAAAAAAGCCCCAAAGCTACTTGCTCTTTATTTTTTCGCTTATCTCTTTTAACTCTTTCCTTATAATTATTGTCCCCTCCACAATCGCGGCACCGGAAATAAGAATGGCTGAGGTAGCGAATAGTATCAGCCCTTCAATTTCGCCGACTGAGCTTTGAGCAGATATAAGGGTGAGACCACCAGCAAGGAAAACCAGCAGTCCTACGACAAACAATAATATTCTCATTTTTTAATCTCCAAAGATAAGGTTCGATACAAACTATAGTTATCCAGCCGATGAAACAAGCTTTATTTCAGGCCCAGTGTTATCGTCCAGCTTATTCACCGCGTTCCTATTCGAACCCGGAACAATATGGCCATAGACGTCAACGGTTGTCTGGATAGAAGCGTGGCCCATTTGTTCTTTGACGTAATTTAGCGGTTCGCCTTGCGAAAGCAGTATGCTGGCGAAAGTGTGCCGGATATCGTGAAAGCGGAATTTTGGCAGGTTTGCCTTTTCAAATATTTGATAAAAAACGCGGTGTCTAAAATCGTCGCCGTCGAGCGGCTTGCCTTCTTTGTTTGGGAATACCAAGTGGATTTTATCTTTTCCCAAATCATATTCGGGCAGATTGCCTTTGAATTTCTGGAATCTCTTTATGCGGTGTTCTAACAACGTCTGCCGTAACTGGTTGCTCATATCAATGAATCTGCTTTTGCTGCTTTTGGGTGAGCTAAAATAACCGTGACTAAATGAACGCCTTACTGCAATCCGGTTTGAATCGAAATTTATATCCTCCCACGCCAGACCTAAAAGTTCCCCAAGGCGCATACCTGTTCTAAAGGCACAAAGCAGCAGGGGGTAATGCTCTTTAAATTCTTTGTGTGCCACAGCCAAGAACCGGCTGACCTGCTCTTTGTTTAGAGGATTGAGTTGTTCTCGACTGTCCCGCTTCTTAATAAACCGGCCAAGCTTTAAAGCAGGATTTGTCTGTAATAGTTCTTCTTCATAGGCGTGTGTGAATATGCCGCTGATTAGAGCCTTGATATTTTCAACAGTCTTGGACGATAAGCCCTGTTGTTGTTTTTGTAATAGCAGTTGTTTCACGTCTGCCCGTTTAATCTCATCTAAATTTTTACCTTTCCAAGCTGGGCCAAGATGCAATCGAACGATGGCTTCATATCCTGTCCACGTGTTTCTTTTCAGGGCTGTTTTGGCGTAATCTTCGACATAATGATTTGCATAGTCGGTAAATTCTGGGCAAGAGCCGTTGTTGTTCAGGTTCAATTTGCCCATAAGCATATTTTTTCTTAATTCGGCTGCGGTTGCATCAGCCGCCCGCTTGTCCCCGATTTTATACGACCGGATGGTTTTATTCCGGTGGATAAAAACGTACCAAGGCTCGCCACGGCCTTTGAGTTTCTGACGAACGGTAACACCCACAATACAATCTCCAAATAATCGACAATCCTACCTATGTTTTAACAAAAATATGGCGATATTGCAAAATTTATGAGACCAAAAAGCCGTAACCAATACGACACAATCGAGATACGGTGTAAAATTATTTCGACAAGAACACGATTTAGTGGCATATAAACAAGTCTCCGGCAAGCGTAACTCAATCGTAAGAACTCTAACTCAAGCGCACTAATCGACTTAGGAATGTTGACCTCCGGGTTATGTACCCGAATTGGAAACCAAAATCGCTTTGTTTTACCGCCTAAAATCGTCTTTGCTTCGGTGATGAACCACCGACAATCGTTATCATTGGCCAGTCCTATGACCCTTCTGAACAAACAGCCACAAAGGCCTGCCCATAAGCTGAACGAGCAGCTTAAATTCTTATTTTTTATGCCCTGTTGACCAATTGTAATACCCATTATATTGGCGTCCAAAAACATTAGCTATTCTTAGCACCTGATACGAAAATCCTTACCGTTTATCCCCCTCGATACTGGGGGGACATACCTTGGTTTACCACTGGAGCTACAGTGGATAGGATTATGATATTCCCCTCGTTATTTACCGCAGGTATTGCCGGTATTTTGGAATAAAATCCTAAATCCAAAGCCCCATTGAGAGGCATCGGGTTCCTGCCTAAATCTTTGATAGAAAAGTGAATTTCATTAGGTGCAGCCACAGACCATAACTGGGGGAATATGGGGAATGGATTTTCACAAAAACTTTGTTGGGATGCATTGTTAAGGTATCCCTGTAACGTAGTACATAATACATATAAAATGTTTTCTCGTTTGTGCATTCCCCTAATTCCCCCTATCGTACTTTTATTCTTGGCCGAAACGACTGTTTTACCTTGACGCCTTTGAAATAATCCACACCATTAATCCTGCCCTCTGCAATTTGCGGGAAATCGTCCCTGAGCCTTTCAAAAAAGCTTGGTTTCGACAATGGGTAGTCCCCAACATTACTTATGTGCCACCAGCGATATTCTTTGTAAAGGTCTGCCCGCTGAATCCTATTTTGTTCGTCGCAAAGCTCACACGCTCGATTGATAAAGGCCAGTACCGGATTGAGCATTTCAAAGAATCGTGCCTTGTGTTTTAAACAGGAATCTGACTCGTAAATATGCTTTGTGTTGAGCAATTCTCTTAATCCTTCAAGTGCCCAAAGCAATATGCCTGCTAATTCCTTTGACAATTTTTCTTTCAGGTATGGGTCTTTGTTTTTGCCCTTGAAGGTCTGTAAGAAGGGCAGGAAAATTGCCCGCCGTCGAAACGCTTCGGTTTTGTCAGCAAATTTTGGAAGCTCGTTTACGCTGAAGATATGTTTGGCTGTGGGCGTAAACGTGATTGCGTTTTTATATTTTTGGTCAACCGTTATGGGGTCTTCACCCGTTAGGATTTTCAACCGGTCGGTATCGATGAGGTTGCTGGTACGAATTTCGCCACATATATTGACTAACTTATCTTTAAGCGTCCCAAGCATAGAGTCCTTTTCCATTTGCATTAACGAGATGGCACAGCAATTTTCTTGGCCGACAAGTGAGGACAAAATATGTAGAGCCGTACCCTTGCCATTTGCACCGCTGCCTTTGGCAATCAAGAACTTTTGCAAAAAGGTATAGGGTGTAAGGCAGTAGCCAAACCACTGTTGGAGAGTTTTGGCTTTGTCGGGGTCATCAGCAAAAATTTGTTTTAAGAATTCTTTCCATCGAGGATATTCGGCAGTTGTGTCAAAATCATAAGGCAACTGGGAACGGCTATTGAACTCCGGGGAATGTTTTTCAAGTTTTTCCGTTGCGATATTGAGCATACCGTTTTGGAGGTTGATAAAACCCAGAGTGGGTTTAAATTCGTCTGCCTTTTTGCTGAAGTTGAAAGATAGTAACTTAATGGTTTCCTCAATGTAAAAAGCCCTTGCATTACGACCGAGTTTTTCCGAAGCTAATTTTCCAAGTTCGTGTTCGCTCAATTCTTGCCAGATACCGATTTCGGTATAGTGGTAAAAACAACCTCCGACAAATACGAGGGGTTCGACTGCGTTGTTGATAGATTCAGCTAAAGCTACTGGCGAAAATCTACCATCGGAAAAGAAGATTTCATCGGCTTGCTTTTTCTCGACGCTTTGTAACGGTCGTTTAGTGTTTTTCTCAAACCTTTTGTGTATATCGTCCCACAATTTTATGTATTTGTTTTCAATAACTTTAAATTTGACCTTAGCCATTGCAGACCTCCGTTATAATGTCTCTAATATCTCTGCCGGTGGGTTCATCATCATTCCACCTGAAAAATGAAAGGGTACTTGCTATGTCTTTCAGTTTTGTTGCGATACGGACTTCGCCTATTTCGCCAGCCGAATCATTATCCTGCACCACAAACACCTGTCGGTTTTTGAAAAGGCCAACCAGTCCATCCGGTAGATAGCCTGCCCCCATTACGGCGGTGACAATGCCCGGACGATTTACTTTGCGTCGCAGCCACTCAAAGGCGAGAGCGTCCCAAGGGCCTTCGACCAAATAAATAGCTTCATCTTTTCTGGAAGCATCTTTGAGATGTTGTGCTCCGAATAAGCCCATTTTGCAATCAGGAGCCGAACGGAGTTTGTCACCCAGTTTGTAACGAAGAACATTATTGATTTCGCCTTCTGGATTTCTGACCGGCAACGTAAAAAAATGACCAGTCCAACCAAAGCCGTAACCGATAAATGCTTCTTTAGGAAGCTGTCTGTCCTTTGCCAAACGAGCGAGGTCATCGTCAGAGAAATCCTCAGCCAGACATTCCGCTAAATGTCGCATCAGTGTCAGGTAATTGCCTTGCTCGCCACATTTTTTGCAATCGAACAAAAGAGTTTTTTCATTGATGTAAAAGTGACGTTTCTCGTCTGTGCAGAATGGACAGGTGCACACCCACTCTGTTTTTGAATCATCCAGCACATTAAGCCCTAATTCCCGCAACCACCAAAGTTCAGTTCTTTCCTTTTCCATTTTTGCTGCGCCCCTTTCCTGATTCATAAATTATTTTGTTTACCATCGCGTCCAAATCGACGGGCTTTAGACGGAAATTTTCAAGCCACCGCACAACTTCAACCCAGCAAAAAAACAATTTTCCTTTGACCTTGTAAGTTGGAAGAGCAATGTTCGGGTCCGCTATCCAACTGCGTAGGGTTCGTTGCGAACAAGTCAATCGCTTTGACAAAGTTCTCAAATCTATGTATTCTGGTTCAGTTGTTATTTTGCCGTTACCGTTAAACATATTTCTGATTATAGAAGTGGTGTTAAGAAACGCATCCGAGGACAGAGGAATGAAAGAATTTACTGATTCCACCAAGCCGAAAAAAAAGGGAAGTAACCCAATTGAAGAAGTCAGAATTGATTTGGTTGGCTTAGAGCTTGAGGCTCTTTCGACAATGCTTCATCACTGGGCTACTCCCGAAATTGTGGTAGAAAGAAAAGATGAGTGGGAGGATAAAATACCTGCCTTCCGTAGTGCCGTAATTAAACAGACAGGAACTGGTTCACGGATGAAGATTGAACCCGAAATAATCAGGGCGGAGTTTGAATCCCTTAAGGTGGCTATTGAATACGTTCAATCTGAGAAACAGTCTGGTAAGCTGAAAAGCAGTAACGATTTAATTACGCTTAGAATTCCTTGTTTGATAAACGGAACGTTCAAAATGTTCAGGCCTTTTCCGGTACCGATAGATAACCTCAAAAAGGTATGGAGTGAACTTCTTGATAGAACCGTTGATTATGATGTTGTTGTGCGTGAAATAATACACCAGCGATTGGGAGCAGGTGACAGAACTATTAGGGAATCTTTAAAAAATCCTTGCGATGAGCGTTTCAAACTTTCAGAGGCCCAGAAATTATTTGTAAGTATTTTTTTAGATATTTGTTCTGATTTGGAATCCAGAAATAAATGGGACGGATTGAAAGCTAAAATTCTATACACCCTCTATTATTCAGAACCCCAGTTTAAGGTTATTCTCATTTATTACTTGGTGCAGACCGCACACAGGCTGGAAAAGAAGATATTTGTGGGTGAATACGAACCGAAGCTGGTTAATGACCTTTGTGAAAAGGTGTGCCCGAAGATTGAGAAAATCAATTATCAACCGTTTATCAGATTAGTTTCTGCTGAATAAGGTCATCGAGCTTAGCGATATACCGCCAAGCGTTATTCCTATTGATACGTTTGAGATTTTCCATCCAGAGAGTAAGCGGTGTGTTGGCCCCTCTCCTGTAGCATATCAACGCTGCCTATATCCACAGCAAGGCCGATAGCTGGCCACCAGAACGCACGTCACATCGAAGTTGGGATTGCCCCCAGAGAGCATATGAATGGAAGCTGGTATAAGCCCGCAAGTAAGAGTTTTCCCGTTGAGTGGAGACATCACCGACACGCCAAAACAAGTCACCGGCACGCCTAACTCAAAAATCGACTATTTTTTGACATAAAAAAACCAGCCGTAAGTGGCTGGTTCCGCGTTATTTACGCAATAGCGGGGGGAGGATTCGAACCTCCGACCTCCGGGTTATGGGCCCGACGAGCTACCAGACTGCTCTACCCCGCGGTCATTCGAAAAATAATACCACCAAACTGCCTCTTCAGCAAGAATAAAACCGGCTACAGATGTTTCCTGATTTTCTCGGCAATTATCTCCACCTGGCCAGGTCTGTATTTATATGAAGGCCACTGCGCAAAAACGCCGTCGTCTGTCTTACGCGGCACTATATGAAAATGCAAATGGTCAACAATCTGCCCCGCTGCCCTGCCGTTGTTGCACAACACATTGTACCCATCAGCACCGGTTGCCGAGGCAACCGCACCGGCAATTTTCCCCAAACGAGTCCAGATTTGCCCAAGCAGCTCAGGCGGACAGCTATGCACCTTTTCAAAATGCTGACGAGGCATTACGAGCGTATGGCCATCACTGATTGGACCGATATCGAGAAATGCGACGACAACCTCATCCTCGTAGATTTTGGCCGACGGTATCTGGCCCGACACTATCTTGCAGAAAATGCAATCCTGAACGCCCATTGTCTGGCTCCCTCACCGAATAATAAACAACGGCTTACTGCTGTGCGCCGGCTGCGGCAGTTTTGGCCTTTTTGCCGGCCTTGGAGTGCTCGCCTTTTTCGCCCTTATGCTTTTTCTCAACGTGTTCAGCACCGACCAACTGAAGCAAAACCAGCTCGCCGTTATCACCCAGCCGTCTTTTCGCCAGGTGAATAATTCGCGTATATCCGCCTTTCCTGTCCAAATACCGCGGACCAAGCTCACTGAACAATTTGCCGATAATCGTACCCTTGCGAACCTGCTGGCCGTCTTCATCCTTGAATATGTTACGGTCGCCCAACTGCGAAATCGCCTGCCGTCTTGCCGCCAGCGTTCCTTTCCTGGCAAGCGTAATCAGCTTCTCGGCAAAACCTTTTACTTCCTTTGCCTTTCGGATGGTCGTCGAAATCGTCTCGTGCTCAAAAAGCGCTACCGCCAGATTGCGACGCAACGCAATACGATGCTCGCTTGTTCGACTCAATTGTCTGCCTGCGACTCTGTGACGCATAAACTTAAAAACCCCTTTCCGCTTTCGGCGGATAAATTACCGCCTCGCCGTCAAAACGCGAAGCTAAATACTCAAAATCATTCTATTCCAGTCATTCCCAGCGACAAGCCGAGGTCGGCGAGCTTTCTCTTGACCTCGCGCAAGCTGGTCTTACCAAAACTGCGAACCTCAAGCAGTTCCGCCTCTGTCATTTTGGCAAGCTGCCTGACTGTTTCCACCTTAACTGATTCGAGACAATTGTTCGCCCGAACCGAAAGCTCAAGCTCCTGTATGGGCATATTCAGTTTGGCCTGAATTTCTTCGCCAATCTTGGGCTGCGGCTGGTCCACCGTAACATCGCCTGACACGGTTTCCGTCCCCATTTCGCTGTATTGCACAAACGGATTGATGTGTTTGCGCAAAATCTTGGCTGCCTCGACCATCGCCATATCCGGCGTAATTGCCCCGTTAGTCCATATCTCAAGTATCAGCCGGTCATAATCGGTTTTTTGTCCGACTCGAGTATCTTCTGTGATGTATCGCACCCTGGTAACTGGTGAATACGCCGCATCTATCACTATTCTGCCGATTTCCTGCTCGTATCTGTCGGCCACTGCGAGCCGTTCCGCAACGGGCACATAACCACGGCCGCTTTCAACCACCATCTCTATCTCGAAATTCACGTCTTCTGTCAGGGTGGCTATTACCTTATCCTTATCAATAATTTCTATTGCAGGATCGGCAACGATATTGGCCGCGGTTACCACACCGGCTTTATTGGCCGTAACCTTCATTATCTTCGGCCCTTCCGCCTGAAGCCGGACCGTCAGATTCTTGACGTTCAGGACAATATCAGTCACGTCTTCCATTACGCCCTTTATCGAGGTAAACTCATGGTTGACCCCCGATATCTTTATGGAAGTAACCGCGCTGCCTTCAAGCGAGCTGAGCAAAACCCGCCTCAAGCTGTTGCCAATTGTCGTGCCTAAACCTCGCTCGAACGGCTCGACATAAAATTTCCCATATCTGTCGTTCGCTATCTTACTGTCGCGCTCGACACGAGTCGGTAACTCAAGACCACGCCATGTAATTCGCATACTGGCCTCCTCAAAATCAGCCAATTCAAACCTATCTCGAACAGAACTCAACAACCAACTGCTCCTCTACCGGGATTTGAATATCATCCCTTGTAGGAACCGCTACTATCGTCGCTTCCGGCTTATCACGGTCGAGCTGCAGCCAGCCCTGGGTCGTGAAATTCGGATTCAGCGCCAATTGCTGCTTGATTTCCTTAACGCTTTTTTCTGAACTTTTTACCGTAATCTTGTCTCCGACATCCAAGCTGAAATCCGGTAAATCAACCTTGTGCCCGTTGACAAGAATATGCCCATGAGTAACCAATTGCCGAGCGGCCTCCCGCGACGGCGCAAAATTCAATTTGTATACAACGTTATCCAGGCGTCTTTCCAAAAGCTGCAACAGCATCTGGCCGGTGTTGCCTTTCATCCGTTCGGCCTCGTGGAAATACCGTATAAACTGACGTTCCCAAATGCCGTAGTACCGCTTCACTTTCTGCTTTTCATGAAGCCGGACACCGTATTCGCTCGGTCGCCCCCGCCGCCAGCCGTGCATTCCCGGCGCCAGGTTCTTCTGTTTTTTCTCCACCGGGCATTTCGCCGTCTCACACCTGCCGCCCTTAAGCATAAGTTTGATGCCTTGTCGGCGACAATTCTTACAAGATGATCCAAGATAACGTCCCATTTGTTTCTGCCAAGCTCCTAATATGCTCTAATACAAAACATTGTTTTTATTTACCAATAAAACTACACGCGCCTGCGTTTAGACGGTCTGCACCCGTTATGAGGCAGCGGCGTAACGTCTTCAATTGACGATATGCGCAACCCCGCCTGCTGCAGCGCGGCAATCGCTGATTCACGTCCCGGGCCGGGGCCTTTCACCCTTACCTCGACTTCGCGGACACCATTGCGCATCGCAGTGCTGGCCGCACGCTGGGCCGCCTGTGAGGCGGCAAACGGCGTGCTCTTACGAGCGCCTTTGAAGCCGACGCAACCGGCGGAACTGGTGCAAATTGCGCCACCTTCAACATCCGTTATCGTAATCAGCGTATTGTTGAAAGACGCCTTTATGTGAACAATCGCCTTTGCTATGTTCTTCCTGACTTTACGTTTTACTACATTTGCCATTATTCAAAAAACTCCGCGAATCAAATTATGAAAATAAAAAACTATCCTCTCATTTCCTTCACGCCCTTCTTCCCGGCAACGGTCTTCCTCGGCCCTTTGCGTGTCCTGGCATTGGTCCGTGTTCGCTGGCCGTGAACAGGCAGTCCTTTTCTATGACGAATTCCCCTGTAACAGCCAATATCACGCAAACGCGCGATATTCTGAGTTACCTGCCTTCGAAGCTGTCCGCCTACAACGTAGCTGCGCTCGATAATCTGCGTAATTCGGCTAAGCTCGTCTTCGGTCAGTTTGCCGGCATGGGTATTTATGTCAACCTTAGCCTCGTTAAGAATTTCCACGGAGGTGTGCCTGCCTATGCCGTAAACATAAGTCAGCGCAATCCACATCGCCTTCTGATTCGGAATATCAATACCAACTACACGCGGCATATCTGCTCCTTATAAATTGCCTTTGGGCCGTGACTGCCAAGCTACCCCTGTCTCTGTTTATGACGGGCATTGCTGCAAATCACGCGCACCACGCCTTTACGACGCACAATCTTGCAATTCTCACAAATTCGTCTTACCGAACTTCTTACTTTCATTTCCTAAATCCGCCTTGTAAAAAAAACGACACTAATCGTCTAATTTCTCAAAACAATCCGGCCCCTGTTCAGGTCGTATGGCGACATCTCAACCGTTACCATATCGCCGGGCAGTATTCTGATAAAATGCATCCGCATCTTGCCCGAAACATGCGCCAGAATCTGATGCCCATTTTCAAGCTTGGCCCTGAACATCGCGTTCGGCAGCGCTTCAAGCACTTCTGCCTGCAATCTTATTGCGTCTTTTTTGGTCATACGTTATTTTAACTTTAACGTCAAAACTTCACATCCGCGACCGGTTATTGCTATCGTATGCTCATAATGAGCCGAAAACTTCCCGTCAGCGGTTACAACCGTCCAGCCGTCCTTAAGCGTCCGAACATCACTGACGCCGCAGTTAATCATCGGCTCAACCGCCAGAATCATTCCTTCCGTCAGGAATATGTCGTTGGTCAACAACTCTTCGCTGACGAAATTCGGCACTCTCGGCTCTTCGTGCATCTGGGTTCCGATTCCGTGCCCGACAAACTCGGTCACAACCGAAAAGCCGGCCGATTCAGCCATTTTCTGCATTTCGCCCGCTATTCTGCTCCAGCGAACTCCGGGGGCCGCCATTTTAATCGCCAAATCAAGCGTCCCTTTGGTGATATCCATCAGCCGGCGATGTTCCTCGGATATTTCGCCGATAGCGACCGTAACAGCCGCATCGCCGCAATATCCTCGAAACCGAACGCCGAAGTCGATACTCAGGATATCGCCTTGTTTAAGCGTTACCTGTTTCGATGGTATCCCGTGAACCACCTGCTCGTTAACAGAAGCACAAATCACGCCTGGAAACGGTTTTTTCGCATACGGGCTACGAACCCCCTTAAACAAGGGTTGTGCTCCCGCCTGCGCGGTCATATCAGCCGCCACTTCATCCAGGTAAGCTGTGCTCACCCCGGGCCTGGCAATCTCTTGCAATTTTGAAAGAACGTCGGCTACAACGACACCTGCATCCCGCATCAATCCAATTTCACGTCTGCTGCGAAGCGTTATAGCCATTTAAAAAACCACACACTACGCCAAGGGGGCCAATTTACGGAATATCAGGTCCCTTACGTTTTCTGCTTCTTCGTTGGCGTCAATGTCAAATACAGTATTTTTTCGCTTATAGTAATCAACTAACGGCGCCGTTTGCTCATCGTAATTCTTCAGCCGGGTTATAACAACCTCAGCCGTATCATCAGGCCGCTGCAAAAGCAAACTGCCGTCCTTGTCGCATTTCCCGTCAACACGGGGTTTCAAATTCTCAACATGATAAACCGCGGCACATTTCGGGCAAATCCTTCTGCCGGTTATCCGCCGGATAATAATCTTCTCGTTCACCTGCAGATTCAAAACCGCGTCTATCTTTTGCTTCTTGCTCTCAAGCGCCTTGTCAAGGTTCTCCGCCTGCTTTACTGTGCGAGGAAAACCATCCAGCACATAACCGCCTGTCGGCGCC
>Ga0187873_1000404_pt1 | contig 46887 bp, 43 predicted proteins | sample June2016WEW_16_1_2_FD_133012 | JGI IMG/M metagenome (GOLD analysis project Ga0187873, IMG submission 133012) | Peatland microbial communities from SPRUCE experiment site at the Marcell Experimental Forest, Minnesota, USA - June2016WEW_16_100 | ecosystem: Environmental > Terrestrial > Soil >...
CTTATTTCAAGTCTGGGAAGCCTTCGGGCCAATCCCGCCATGACTTGTAGGGTGCCTTCGGGCCCCACCCTTTGTGCAACTTTCCCTCTTTCTCTTTCCTCTTCCGGCTCGTCCGGGTTAGGGAGAAGGGAGTAGGAAAGTGAGTAGAGAACAGAGAAGAGAGAACAGTGAACAGGAAATCAGGTGATCAGGGAGGAAGGAAAACGTATAATAAAAGAAAAAAGAACTTTCACCACGAAGGTCACAAAGAGACACTAAGGAAGATAAAGAACAATAACCCGTAAACAAAAACGTAAGACGTAAAACGAAAAACGTAAAAATAGATTAGAGAGGATTGGCGGAGATTAGCGGATCACAAGATTTTATAAACGGATGGAAAAGGATTTGCGGTGGATTTCGGATAAACCCAACTGGTGGAGGGATTGCTGGTGGAGGCGGGTGCCGTAGCCTTTATGACGGGCGAAGCCGTAACCGGGGTACTGGCTGTCGGCGAAGCGCATGAGGGCATCGCGGGCGGTCTTGGCGAGGACGGAGGCGCCGGCAACACTGAGGGAGAGGCGGTCACCTTTAATGAGGGCGATCTGGTCCCATTCGAGCTCGGGAAATATGAGGTAGTCGGTGAGGAGGAAATCAGGGGATAAAGGGGAAGGGGAAAACGGTGCAGAAGATAGGGGACCAGGGATTGGATAACCAGGGAACGCGGGATGAGAGGAAAACAGGGAGGGGGCGGGGGACGGAAGGTCAGGAGAAGAGGAGAGGGAGGCAAGGGCGCGGGTGGCGGCAAGTTTAGTGGCGGGGAGGATGCCGAGGGTGTCGATCTCCTGCGAGGAGGCAAAACCAACACCCCAGGCAACGGCGGCGAGGCGGATGCGGGGGGCCCAGGTTTCCCGGGCGAGTGGGGTCATCAACTTGGAATCACGGACCCGGTCGAGGGTGTGAAGAATGGATGGATCAGGCGGCAGGATGAGGGCGGCAGCACAGACCGGACCGGCCCAGGCGCCGCGGCCGGCCTCGTCGATGCCGGCGATTTGCGTGTAGCCAGCATCCCAAAGGGATTGTTCGTAGATGAGGGAGGGATATCTGGCAGGGTCAAGGCCGGGCGTCATAGACACCCCGGCGCAGGTTGCGGCGGATCTGCAGCAGGTCGAGGAACATGCGCGTGGAGTCGTGCAGGACGTTTATTTTGCTGCCAGGGTTATAGTACCAGGGGATGCCAATCTCGACGATGGAATATCCTTGACGCCGGGCGATGGCCAGCAATTCCACGTCAAAAGACCAGCCGGTGAGAGTCTGGCGGGGAAAGATGTTTTTGGCAACGCCGTCCTGGAAACATTTAAATCCGCACTGCGTATCCTGCAGGCCGGGCAGGACCAGCGAACGGATCCAGAAGTTATAAATCCGCCCGGTCAGGTGGCGGAAGCCTGGTTCGTTATAGCGTCTGGCGCCGGCGGCTTCGCGGCTGGCAATGGAAATATCAGAGGTGCAGAGAGGCGGCAGAAAACGGTTGATCTGGTCGACCGGCATGGAGAAATCCGCATCGGCGATCATGCGGTACTTGCCGTTGGACTCCAATACGCCGCGCCGGACGGCGCGGCCTTTGCCGGGCAAGTCTTCGTGCAGGATGCGCAACCCGGGGAAGGATCCGGTAAATTCCCGGGCCATTGCGAGGGTGCGGTCCTGGCTGCCGTTTTCCACCACCAGCACTTCGGAGGTGTAGGTCTGTTTTTCCAGGAATGCAAAGACCTGCCCCAGGGCGCGGGGCAGGCGGGTCTCTTCATTTCGAGCAGGGATGATAATGGAGAGGAAAGGCGGCATCAAGAAAACGGATCTACTTTAGCAGTATTGATGGCGGATTCATCGTTATTGCGATAAGGAAAGCAAAAGCAGCGATGATCAGGACCCAGATGACGGCCATGCCGACCAGAAGCAGGATCTGGTTGCGGGTCAACTTCAAGCGAGCAAGCAGGTTGGTAGAGGAGGAGGGGGAAGTCTCCGGAAGGGAGCCTGGTACTGGCGAGGCGGATTCTTCAACGGAGGCCGGGGATGTCTCTGGAAAGGAGAACGGAGATGACGAGACGGATTCTTTTGCGGAGGCGGGAAGAGGCGCAGAAGCCGGCATGGCAAACGGTGAAACAAAGGGGCTGACTGTTTGTGCCGGGGGGACAACCGCCGGTCCGGGTTGAGGCGCTTCGACGGGTTTGGAGGGAGGGGGAGGCGGAGGATTGAGAAGGCGGTTGACAATGTCGAAAGCGGATTCCGGACTCAAAACGATGCGCGCCTGTGGAATCGATGCGGCAAAATGCTCGAGCATATCGCGCATAATCACGCGAATGACGGGCCGCATGCTGTCCACGTTGGTGGCCGGGTCGGAGCAGAGCAGAATGGCTTCCACATTGAATAAATCCAGATAGCCTTGCCGTTGCAGGTAAACCTGAATGGCACGCGCCATTCGCTCGGCACGGGTCAGCAAGTTGGGCTTTTCGGCCCTGATCGAGTTGCCGGAAAGGACGCCCCACTGATCGCCTTTTGCGCGGAACATGCCGGCCCTGGGAGTTACGATCATGACATACAAACCGGTGGGACCGACCAGGATGAGCGGGATTCTGGCATCCAGGCCGGGGGGGATGATATTGCACAGCATAGTGTAATTTTTGTCCAGGGACTTATTCAGGACGGAAATGACCGATTTCTGTGCTTCGATCTCCTTGATCCAACCAGGGCCAAATTCGAGGATCGACCTGAGGCGATTAACAATACTCAATTCGCCATTTTCATTATAAAAAGGGGTCTGGTCAACGATCTTCATAAAAGGCCTCCAGACGAATCTTCGAACAAAAAACCAAGCGCAATATTAGAATATCGAAACCCCGACAAGCAGGTCGGCGGGGGCCGATTCCGCGCCGGAAACAATATGCCCACCTGCGATGTGAACTGCTGATCCGGTCTGGAAGACGCTGCCGAAGGAAGATCTGCGCTGGCCGGTTACAAAAATCTTGCCGGTTGACAGGCGTGTGATGAGTTCGGTGCGACCGAGAATGATATAGTCCGACCAAACTGCGCCACGACGCTCATATGTTCGTACCATGCTGATCATGCCGCCGGGAGCATAGCGGACGGCCTCAATAACTCCATCAATTTTTTTCCGCGCCATCCTGTCATCCTTTGCCTTTATTGTAGCATAGATGCGCAGTCAATGAGAACAGGGAAAAGGTTACAGGGACAAGGGTGCGACGGGATGCCAGCGATCAAGCGTACACCACTTCGTTTTGCGCGACTACGAAAATTAAAAAAAGAAACCGCCGAGAACAAGGCCGGTCTCGGCGGTAAGTCGGGGTGGGCGGATTCGAACCGCCGACCACCGCGTCCCAAACGCGGTGCGCTACCAGCTGCGCTACACCCCGGAAGAGGGTGAGTATAATGCGAATTGTATGTATGCGTCAAGCAGAATGAGGGGGATCGAATAGTCAGATAGCCGGATAGTCTTGCAGTCCAATGCGATCTAAGGCGGCAGGTACGGTCTGGGGGCTTAGCATAGGTACCTCACCCATTTCGCTTTAAGTTGAGAGTAAGATATAATTTTACCTGCTGTCATTTTTCTGCGGCCGGGCGCCTGTGCCCGTTAAAGCATAGTGAGAATAGATTCTCAGATTCCTGGAGGATTCATGAACATTTTTGTAACAGGGGGAGCGGGGTACATCGGATCGGCCACCGCCGAAGCACTGCTGATGGCCGGACATTCTGTAACGATATTCGATTCGCTCGTGACCGGCCACCGGGCGGCCGTACCGGAGGGGGCGCATTTCATTCAGGCGGACCTGGGTGATGCGGCGACGCTACAGGCAGCTCTCACGGCCGAAAAGTATGCCGCAGTGATGCACTTTGCGGCGTTCATCGAGGCCGGGGAAAGCATGCGGGATCCCGGGAAATTCTTCAAAAACAACCTGGCATATTCCCTGCAATTGATGGAAGAGGCCCAGCGCGCCGGGGTAAGCCGATTCGTGCTTTCGTCCACGGCGGCGGTCTATGCCTCCAGCGAAACGCCTTTACACGAGGATTCGCCCATCGATCCGGCGAATGGGTATGGTTTTACCAAGCTGGCAATCGAACAGGCATTGGAATGGTACCGTCGAATCCACGGAATGCATTTCGCGGCTTTACGCTATTTTAATGCCTGCGGGGCTCTGCCCGGGCGAGGCGAAGCGCACCAACCAGAAAGCCACCTCATCCCACTGGTGCTGCAAGTGGCGCTGGGCCAAAGGCAGGCTGCGGCCATTTATGGCACAGACTATCCCACGCCGGATGGTACCTGCATACGAGACTATATCCACATTGCGGACCTGGTCTCGGCGCACCTGCTGGCGCTGGAGGCGCTGGAAAGAGACGACCGGCTGGTCTTCAACCTGGGCAACGGCAGCGGGTATTCGGTGCGGGAGGTGATCGAGACCGCCCGTAACGTGACCGGTGTGGCGATTCCGGCGATTGAAAGTCCGCGCCGGCCGGGCGACGCGCCGCGACTGGTGGCTTCGCCGGAAAAAATCCGGACAGAATTGGGTTGGAGTCCCAGGCATCCTGAACTGAAGGATATCATCAGCAGCGCCTGGGACTGGCATCGCAGCCATCCGCATGGATATGAGTGAAAGAAAGCCGAGCCATCCGCCAGGATGTTGCGGGTTTCAGGTTCTTAGCCACAGATGAACAAAGATGAAATTGGATGGTAGATTATGGCAACCGTCATTACATTCTTAGTTGTGATCGTGGGCTGGGTATTTTCGTTATGCCTACATGAGTTCTCGCATGCCCTGGTGGCGTATTACGGCGGGGATACGAGTGTGCGCGACAAGGGCTACCTGACCTTTAATCCTTTAAAGTATACACATCCGGTCTATTCGATCCTGCTGCCGATGATCTTCCTGCTGCTGGGCGGAATCGGCCTGCCGGGGGGAGCGGTTTACATCGAGACCTGGCGACTGCGCAGCAAACGCTGGGAGAGTGCAGTTTCGCTGGCCGGGCCGGCTGCAAACCTGGTGCTGGCGGTGGTGCTGTCGGCCGTTTTACATTTTGCGCCGGTCTCCGCCGGCGGCATCTGGCCAGGGCTGGCTTTCCTGGGGCTGCTGCAAATCATGGCAGTGGTTTTGAACCTGGTGCCCGTGCCCCCGTTTGACGGATACCGGGTGGTGTCGCCCTACCTCGCTCCAGAAACGCGCGTCCGGATCGACCAAGCCAGCACTATCATCATGCTGGCAGTCTTTTTCCTGTTGTGGTACGTGCCGGTTGTAAACAACTTTTTCTGGAGTGTAGTTGGATGGATCTCGGTGCAATTGGGAATACCGCTTAGCCTGGCGGTCACCGGCCTGAACCAATTCCAGTTCTGGAGAAAATGAGGAAAAACAAGGAACAACAAACTAAAGTGAAAAACCAAAGATTTGACCAACTGGACCATTCGTTGCCAGGTGGGGCGAGGTATGGTCGAATTATTATTGGTAAGATGGAGAAAAGACCAATCAAAAACAGCTTTTTTCTTTTTTTACCTGTGCTTGCAGCCGCCAGCATGCTCTTAACAGCCTGCGGCTCGGCTGCAACAAGCGCCAGTCCTGCCCCGGCGATTCAAACTCCCACGACACTTCCGACAAAACCTCCGGTTTCCAGTCCAATCCAGATCCGCTGGAGCGTTGGGATGGGGGACGGCAGTGATCCTGCCCAAGTCAGCATAGAGAACGACGTGGTGAATGACTTCAACGCGTCCCAGACCCGGATTCACCTGGTGCTCGAAGTCGTCCCGAAAGAGACCGCAGTGGATACCTTCGCCACAGAAATCGCGGCCGGCGTTGGGCCTGATATTGTGGGACCGTTAAACTGGTTTGAGGCGAACATTTTCAACGGCCAATGGTTGGACCTGAAACCCTATATGGCATCGAGTGGTTATGATACCAGCCGATTCGATCCCGCCATGGTAAAGTCGTATCAGAACGACGAGGGCACGCTGGCTTTGCCGTTCGTCGTCTATCCATCTGCCATTTATTACAATACCAGCCTCTTCAGCAAAGCCGGGTTGAATCCACCGCCTGCCAGGTACGGTGAAAAGTACCGGATGCCGGATGGCAACATGGTTGACTGGACCTGGGATACCCTAGCCAACGTGGCGAAGGATCTGACAATCGACGCGGCTGGCAAACACTCCGGTGAAGCTGGGTTTGATGCGACCAGAATCGTGCAATACGGTTTCAGCTTCGGCTGGGAAAACCACCCGAATTATTGGGCCACTTTCATGACCAATGGTGGTTCCATCCTGATGCCAGGCGGAAGCAAGGGCAACGATACTGCCAAGATCCCGGACGACTGGAAGGCTGCCTGGGAATGGGTCGATAATGGCATCTGGGGTGCAGAGCCATATATCCCGGGTGACACTGTTACTGCTGGTCCCAATTTCGATTTGGGTAACGTATTCGCCAGCGGCAAGGTTGCCATGCTCGATAATCCGTCATCTTATCTATGTTGCCTGGGTGACCTGACCCAGGCTGGAGGCAAGTTCGAGTTGGGCAGCATGCCAATCGGGTTGGATGGCAAGGTGGCTGGCCGGGTGGATGAAGAAACCTTCCGCATTTGGAAGGGGACCACTCACCCTACCGAAGCCTTCACCGTTTTGACCTACCTTATTGATACCGGGACCCAGAAACTGGTGATTGGCAGCCCGCAGGCCAAACCTGCCTACAGCGGCATACCCGGAATTGCCGCCAATCGTGGAGCCTGGCTGGCAGCCCAACAAGCCCAATTCCCATTTGTCCAGAACTGGCAGACCCTGCTGGATGGCATGAACTATCCGGATGTCCCGAGCGCCGAAGCGAGCATGCCCAACATCAACGAAGCCTGGGCGCGGATCGAGAGCTTTGGTACGCTTCTTTCCAACACCCGGGGTGTTGATCTGACTGCACAGGAGGCCAGCCTGCAAACCGATCTGACGAACATTTTCAACAAGTAGCTGTTCCGGATTGTGGGACCTTTTTCTCCGGCGCAAGAGGGTGGAATGGCACGCGCAGACCGAATCTTGTTCTTCTAGATTATCAAAAATTGGTAGTTGACTCGCGCCCCAAAAAAATGTATACTTACTATAGGGTTTGAGAGCGCTCCCAATAAATACGCCACAGTTTGCGCATTGATTTTCTTAAAGGAATATATGCCGCTTACGCTCGAAGACATTGCACGCCTCAGTGAGGTCTCCCGTTCCACCGTATCGCGGGTGATAAATTCTGATGTGAAGGTCAAGGAGGAGACCCGCCAGAAAGTGCTAAAGGTCATTCAGAGCGTAAACTTTCAACCCAACCTAGCTGCAAGGGGGCTGGCAACAGGGCGAACCAATGTTATTGGGGTGGTGATACCGGCAAGAGTCTCGGTGATCTTTACCGACCCGTATTTCCCCGTATTACTTCAAGGCGTTTCTTCCGCCTGTAATAACCGTACCTACTCGGTCATGCTATGGCTTGCAGAACCTGAATATGAACGCCGCATGATTACCCGGATTCTGCATAACGGCCTGGTGGATGGAGCGATTGTCGCGTCTGCCTTGATGAATGATCCCATTGTGAACTCCCTGTCTGAAAGCAAAATGCCATTCATCATGATTGGGCGACCCCCAAGCATGGATGTAAATTATTTGGATGTTGACAACCTCCAGGCAGGCCGGAAAGCAACCCTGCACCTTTTACGTCTAGGTTATAAGCGGGTTGCCACGATCACCGGTTCACTAGAACAGGTCTCAGGCTACGACCGCTATCAAGGTTATTTACAAGCCCTGCAGGATTATGATCGGACAATCAGGTCTGAACTGGTAGTGGCGGGAGATTTTACTGAAGAGGGTGGCTACCATGCCATGGCGCGTCTGATTCCACAAAAACCGGATGCTGTCTTTGTGGCAAGTGATATGATGGCATATGGGGCCATGCGGGCAATCCATGAGGCAAATTTGCGCATTCCGGAGGATGTGGCGCTGGTAGGCTTTGACGATAATCCCGAATCGGCCAGGACGACTCCCACTCTCACGACTGTCCGCCAACCGATCCAGAATATGGGATCCAAAGCAGCGGAGATTTTAATCAACATTATCGAGAATGATATTGTGTCCACGCAGAAAGTAATCCTGGACACGGAACTGGTCGTTCGAGAATCCTGCGGCGCTTCCCAAAGGAGATAAGCATAAATGTTCCATTATATTGACATTTTATGTCTGACTTTTGGGAGCGCACCCAATACAGCGGAACACAGTATTCGAGTATTACACGAAAGGAGGTGATCAATTGAGAGATAAGTAAACTGCGAACAATTCAATACTACCCTATTCTGTTCAATTCTATTCTAACCTGCTAGTTTCTCTTTAATGAGGAGAAGAAATATGAAGAAACAATTGTACGTTTTGGTAGCGCTCCTTGTAACCGCTACCATGGTCCTGACGGCCTGCGGTGCGGCCGCAACGACTGCCGCCCCTGCGACGGCTGCCCCTGCGACGGCCGCCCCTGCGACTGCTGCACCTGCGACGGCTGCTCCTGCGACGGCTGCTCCTGCGACCGCGGCACCCGTAAACACGACCTTACCCCGTAATGAAACCCTGTACTTCAATGGGCTACAATGGGGTTCGGTGGTCTGCTGGAATCCGTACTCCTCCAGCTGCAACAATGCCATGGCGATCGCCCCGGGAGACAATGCCCTTGAAACCATGTTCGAAACCGCCTACATGTATGACATGATGGACGGCAAGTCGTATCCGCTGATAGCCGATGGTCCCTGGGCATGGAATGCTGCCGGAACCGATATCACCTTCAAGATCAAAGCTGCCGCCAAGTGGAGCGATGGCACCCCGATAACGGCGGATGATTTCGCTTACACATGGGCATCCGTGACCAAGTACAAGACCGGTTCTGGCGTTGCCAATGCCCCATACATCGCTAACGTTACCGCGGTTGATCCCCAGACGGTTGACATCGCAGCCGTAACGGGTACGGATGGCAAACCAGTCAATCCTCTGGTCTTATATCAATACCTGGATGGTGCATACGTCATCCAGAAGGCCTGGACCCAGAAACTGGAAGCCCGCACCGGCGGTGACGCGACCAAATTCATGGCCGATACTGCCACCGACGTCGTGTACTCCGGCCCCTATCACTTTTACTATGCTGATGACACGAAAGTCATCCTCGTTCGGGATGACAAGTATTGGGGACAGGATGCCTCCATGTGGGGCAAACTGGCTGTTCCGCAGTACCTGGCGCATACCATCTTCAAGGATAACGCCTCCGGTTCGGCTGCCTTGGCACTAGGCGAAGTGGATGTGAGCCAGCAGTTCAACTCCAATGTCCAGTTGTTGTGGCTCCAATATGGGCTGCCAGTCTCGACCTACCTGCCCCAAGCTCCTTATGACATTGCGGCGAGCCTCCCGACGGTCTACTACAACATGGCTTCCTATGGTTTGGACCAGGTTGCAGTCCGCCAGGCCATTGCCATGGCGGTCGATTATGACACGATCAATGCCAATGCCATGACCTACCAGTCGCCCACCTTCGCCCAGGCTCCGCGCTCCCTGATGAACCCGACGCCGGGTGAACAGGCCTTGTATGACAGCAGTGATCCTGCCATCAAGGCGCTGCAGTGGACCGGCAAGGATATTGCAGGTGCCGACGCGCTCCTTGATAAAGCTGGTATTACAAAAGGAGCGGATGGCTGGCGCACTTACAAAGGTAAGAAACTTACCTATGTAGCCACCTGCCCGAACGGCTGGTCCGACTGGCAAGCTGCGATCGAACAGGTTGCGGCCGCCGGTAAGGCGATCGGCATCGACATCACGACCAACTACCCGGAATGGGCCGTTTATCAGACCGAGGTCACCAACTGGCCGCTGCCGGCTGGTTTTGACCTCTTCATGATGTACAACGATGGCGCCGGCCCGGCTGAGCCGTGGGCCCGAACCAACCATCTGTTGAACTCCATGTTCGCGGAGACCAAGAACAACTGGAACGGCGACTGGGGCGGCTACAAGAATCCGGCCGTCGATGCAATCCTCAACGCGCTCCCCGCTGAAACCGACCCGGCCAAGATCAAGGCAGACTACACTCAATTGACCAAGATCTACCTGACGGATGTCCCGTCCTTCACGGTCATGTACCGTCCCCAGGACTTCCATACTGTGAACGAGTCGGTTTGGACAGGCTACCCGCACCAGGGTGATGGAACCAACCCGGTAGTCCCGCCGCTAGACCTAGTATTCGGTTATAGTATCGCAGGACTGTATAACGTTAAACTGGTTGGCAAGTAAACCAGAATATATATAAAGACAGCCATGTTCCGAAACCCTGGAACATGGCTGTCGATTTAACATCATTTGTAATACAATAAACAGGTGATAATCACTTTGTGCACAGTATGGCAAATATCTGAGGCCGCAGAAGCATATCCTGTCCAACCGAGTGACTGTCACTTTATTGTTATTTGTTATAATACCTTTTATCTTTTCAAGGAGGTGCTGCGTTGAAAGGATACTGGAAGTATTTCCTTGGCAAGCTGGGTTGGTTCCTGGTCACTTTTATTTTTGCCGTCATTCTGAATTTCATCCTGCCCCGCCTGATGCCCGGGGATCCCGTCGCAGGCATTGTTTCACATCTTGCCCAGGGCATGACCAATACGACCGGCATCCAGGCAATCTATAAGCAATATGCAGATCTGTTTGGCACCAACAAACCCATGCTCGAACAATTTTTCCTGTATGTGAAAAATGCGTTCCATGGTAATTTTGGTTTTTCCTTCAGCCAGTATCCCCGAACGGTTGCCGATGTTATCGGATCTTCCATCTGGTGGACGGTATGCCTGCAATTCCCGGCCATCATCGTTGGTTTTGTGATTGGCAACGTACTTGGCGCGTTTGCGGCTTATATCAAAGGGGGCTTTGACAAGGTGCTGTTACCGGTCAGTATTTTTGTAAGCAACCTGCCGGCATTTGGCATGGCAATCATTTTGCTGGTTGTTTTTGGAGTCGGGCTAAAATGGTTCCCCACCTCGGGGGGGTATGGGTTTAACCTGCTTCCCAGCTTTACCTGGACATTCATATGGTCTGTGATCGTGCATTACCAGCTGCCGTTCTGGTCGATCGTATTGATCGCGATCGGGGGCTGGGCGATCGGCATGCGCTCCATGTCCATCTATGAACTGAATGCGGACTATGTGAAATACAGCCGGTTCCTGGGGATCCCGGATCGAAAGATCGTCGGTTATGTATTTCGGAATGCCATGCTTCCGCAAGTGACCGGCCTGGCGTTATCGATCGGTACCATGGTGGGCGGCGCGCTGGTGGCGGAGATCATCTTCAGTTATCCTGGGCTGGGTTTCACGCTCTTAAACGCGGTAACGGGGCAGGATTATCCGCTAATCTCGGCAGCCACCTTGATCATCACGGTGATGGTGCTGAGCGCGAATTTTATCATCGAAATACTTTATGGCATCATTGACCCGCGCATTAAAGCTACGCAGGCGGATTAAGGAAAGATGCTGTCATGAAAAATACACTTCAACAAGTTTTTCGCTCGGGCAAGTTCCTGGTTGGGTTTGTCATTTTTATGGCCGTTCTGCTGATGGTGATCTTTTATCCGTTGATCATGACAGCGAAACCACTGGCCATCATCAGCCAAGGCACCTTCTTCCCCCCCGGAATCTATGTAAGTGTTTACGACAGCATTGGTTCCACCCAATATACCCTTTTACTGCCTGATGCGGCGGCCAAACGGATTGACAGCACGTTGACCGATCAAGCCCGCAACGACATGAAAACCTGGCTGGTGGCAGATGGGATTCCTGCAGCCCAAATCAATACCACGAACTCCTCAGCACTGATGGGACTGTGGGAGAAAAATTATGATCCCAAGAAAAGTTTTTCCGGGATGACCTTTGCCAAACTAAGCTACTATCAAAGGCTGGATGCTTCACTCAAGGGAATTCTATCAACAACGGGGATAACCATTGCTGCCCCAGACCCGACCAGCGGCGCCCTGACGCAGACTGGTACCGTAGCCCAAACCGATTATGTGAATATCAGCCAGGTTCCGAGCGTAAAGGTGCTGCCGCTGGGGACGGATAACTTCGGTAGAGATGTGCTGACGGAGCTGGTTAAGGCGGCCGGGGTATCGCTGGAGATCGGTGTTGTAGCGGGATTAATCGCCACCTCGATCGGTTTGGTCCTGGGATTGCTGGCGGGGTATATCGGCGGATTGACGGATGACCTGATCATGTTCATCACCAATCTGTTTACCGTCATCCCCACGTTCGTGTTGCTGATCCTGATCTCCTTCAGCATCGGGCAGGATAAGCGCGGCGCTGTTACAATCGCAATTGTGATCGGGTTCACCTCCTGGGTATGGACGGCCAGGGCGGTACGGGCGCAGGTGTTTTCGCTGCGCAACCGCGACCATGTCAACCTGTCGAAACTGTCCGGGCACTCCATACCGCGCATCATCCTGACCGATATCCTGCCCTACATCGCTTCATATGTAGTCATGGCGTTCATCCTGCAGATATCCTCAGCCATCCTGGCGGAGGCCAGCTTGTCAATCCTGGGGTTGGGACCCAGGACCACCGAAACGCCAACGTTGGGCTTGATGATGAACTGGGCGATGATCTACATGGCAGAGCTCCTGGGAAAATGGTGGGCCTACCTCCCCGTGCTCATAACCATCGCCCTAATTACATTCTCAATGAATTTGATGAATACGGGTCTCGACCAGGTATTCAATCCGGCTTTGCGGGACTAGGTGATTGCTATGGCCAAAGTCATGTTAGAGGTAAACGAACTGACCACCAAGTATATTACCCGGTTTGGGGAAGATGTTTACGCGGTAGATCACGTTTCCTTGAAGGTGGAAGAGGGGAAATCGCTCGGAATTGCGGGTGAATCCGGCTGTGGAAAATCGACACTGGCGCTCAGCCTGATGGGGTATTACTTTGCCCCACTGCACTATACCAGCGGTGAGATCATCATCGACGGGCATAATATTACCGGGATGGATCCGGATGCTGTCCGCAAATCGATCCTGGGTACGGAGATTGCCTATATCCCGCAATCCGCGATGAACGCACTCAACCCGACCCAGAAGGTCATCAGCATCGTCGAGGATGTCATCCATGCACACCAACCGGATGCCACCAAAAAAGAAATTCTCGAACTTGCCAAAGAACGCTTTGGCATCCTGGGACTGCCGGCGGAAGTGCTGCAAAAATACCCGGTGGAACTTTCGGGCGGCATGAAACAGCGCACGGTGATCGCAGTCTCCGTGATCCTTTTGCCGCTGGTGCTAATCGCGGATGAGCCGTCCTCGGCACTGGATGTGACTTCCCAGAAGATGGTCATCAAGATGCTGCGGGACTTGATGGAAAGAGGCTACATCAAAGCGATGATCTTTATCACGCATGAACTTCCGCTGCTTTACAATGTGACCAATGACATCATGGTGATGTACGCCGGACAGATCGTGGAGAAGGGCACTGCAAAAGAAACTGTATTTGATCCGCTGCATCCGTATGCGAAAGGCCTGATGGGCTCGATCATCGTGCCTGAAAGAGGCCTGCGGGGAGTAAAACTGGCGGCCATTCCGGGAGTGCCGCCCAATCTCAAGAACCCCCCACCGGGCTGCCGGTTTGCCCCACGCTGCAAATATGCGCAACCGGAATGCGTTCAGCGGATGATCTATACGATGAAAGTGGATGGCGGGCGGGAATACCGCTGCATCATGACGGAAGAACAGATCAGGAAGGCGTATAAAAATGGCTGATAATAATAGAGAAATATACCTGAGCGCCAAAGGCCTTACCAAGGTATTCGGGTCGGGCAGCCAGAAAACCGTCGCGGTTGATCATGTGGATATCGAACTCTACAAGGGCGAAATCGTCTCAATCGTGGGCGAATCGGGCAGCGGAAAGACCACTTTGGCGAAGATGCTATTGGGATTGATCAGCGTCACAGAAGGAGAGATCTACTTCCAGGGTGTCAAGCGCGACATCCGCACCCAAAAGAAGAAACAGGAATATTGGAAGAACATCCAGGCGATCTTCCAGGATCCGTTCTCTTCCTATAATATATTCAGCAAAATCGATGCCGTGCTGCTGGATTGTATCAACATGCGCGGCGGGCGAAGGCTGCCGCGGGCGAAAAAGATCGAGATGATGGCAGAGGCCTGCAGCTTTGTCAACCTGAAGTGGGAGGAATTGACCAACAAATACCCCTTTGAGCTCTCGGGCGGACAGATGCAGCGCTTAATGATCGCCCGAATCTTCCTGCTGAAGCCCAAGATCCTGCTGGCGGACGAACCGACCTCGATGATCGATGCCTGTTCGCGTGCGACCATCCTGGAGATGCTGATGAATTTGCGGGATGAAACCGGGATGACGGTCATTTTCATCACCCATGATATTGGACTGGCGTATTATGTATCGGACAGCGTTTTTATCATGGAGCATGGTAAATTTGTTGAAAGCGGTACTGCCGATTCGGTGATCCTGTATCCAAGCCAGCCGTACACCCGCCGCTTGATCAGTGATGTTCCGAAAATCCATGAAGTGTGGGATCTCTCGACGGTGTAATGCATTGCGCTTGCGTCTGGATGCAAGTTAACTTAGAAAGCATTCGGTAACTCATTGCCATATCCGCCGGGGGGCTGTCCCTACGGGAGGCTGCGCGAAAGCCCCCGGCTCAGAATAAAAAGCCCGCTGCCCTAAAGGGTGCTCCGCGAAAGCGGGCTGAAAATCCTTTGAAAGGTATAGGTGGAGTAATAAATACACATATAAATATTCGGAGATCACTAAATCTGGCGATCTCCGAATTTGTTTTTGTTTACAACCGGCGGGATGCCATCCCGCCCTACTTTGAGGAATACCTCTTTTTTTACTGTGTCTCGGTGATCTTGCCGATGGTACGGGGTTTTTCAGGGTCATAGCCCTTCACACGCGTGAGATGACCGGCGAAGAGCTGGCCCGGGACAATGCTGACAAGCGGGGTGAGCCATTCGGGGATGCCGCCCGGCAACAGGATGGGCGATTGAGCCAGGGAAAGGGCGCGTTTCTCATCCGAGATGACAACCAATTCAGCGGACTGCTCGTGGCATAATTTGCCGAGCATTTCCAGCATGGTATCGAAGACTTTTCCGCCGGGGGCCACGGCCATGACAGGGAACCCGCCTTCGATCAAGGCGATGGGGCCATGGCGGAAATCGGCGGAAGAATAGGGTTCGGCGACAACATAGGTCAACTCTTTGAGCTTCAGAGCCCATTCAAAGGCGGTACAGTAATTGAAGCCGCGGCCCAGCACCACGCACTGTCGCATGTAGCGGTAGCGTTCGGCCATGCGAGCAATGGGCGCATCCTGCTTGAGGACCTTTTCAACCCAGACCGGAACCCTGGCGAGTTCCTTCCAGGGGGTTTTATTTCCGGACAAGGCAGCCGAGAGCATCGCAACCGCCATCAGCTCGGTGGTGTAGGTCTTGGTGGCTGCGACGGCTTTTTCGGAGCCGGCCTGGATATCCATGACGAGATCTGCAGCACCGGCCAGCGGCGAGGCGGGTTCGTTGGTGATTGCCAGCGTCAGGCAACCCTGCCTGTGCCCTTCAGCCAGCACGCTGACGATATCCGGGGATTGGCCGGATTGGGAGATGCCAACAACCAGGGCATCCTTAAGCTGCGGAGGTTGATTGTAATAGGTGAACAAGGATGGGGTTGCCAGGGCAAGAGGCAGGCCGTTGCGGGCTCCCAACAGGTAATTGGCATAGCGCCCGGCATTATCGGATGTGCCACGCGCAGCCAGGAAAACCCAACGGATGTCGTGATTTTGAATAGTCCGGGCAATCTCTTCGGCGGTATGGCGCTGGTTGGCCACCAGTGCGGCCAGACGTTCAGGCTGCTCGAAAATTTCTGATTGAAGGGTCATGGGGATAAGCTCCGGGAGAGGATTATATCAGAGAAGAAAATGGAATTCGTAATTCGTAAAACGAAAAAAACAAAGCTGTTGGGTCCGCCCGAAGTGTTTATTAACCTCCCTCATGAGTACGCAAAAAAACTAAAAGCAAGTCATTACGAGCGGTGTTCATCAGATTCCCAATGTCCTTCGGGATGCCACGAAACAACCCCCATGCACATTCCTGGAGATTGCTTCGCCCCTATCGGGGCTCCCCCAAAAACGGGGACGATGTCGCAATGACACAATTGCTTTATCTATTATTCCACGTTAATTAGCTCGACAATGTTAGATTAGCTCAAGTATACTGAACCAGTAATCATCGGCAGTTAGAGATCATTCAACTATCGATAAAGGCATAGGAAGGAGCTGCCGATTTGCGCAAAGACGAGTGAAGATATTTACAGCCCGAAGCGATGGGGATTGCCGCCAGAAGCAGTTGCGGGGCTTGACAGTCGATTGAGAAATAAATGGGATCAATATTGTGGATGTTTCAAAACCAAGACAAGAGACAGTGGGAAACACGCCTGGACTTACCTGCGAGGACTGGTAGGAATGCAGACGAAGCGTAATTATGCCAATATTGCGCGGCAAGTGATTGATCCGAAGGATGATGGGCAGAACGTGCAGCAATTCATGTCCGATTCGCCGTGGGAAGCGCAAGCTGTTATTCAGAAAGTGCAACAGGAAATTGCCGGGACGGCGGGTTTGCAGCAGGGAGGCGTGCTGCTTCTGGATGAGAGTGCGGATGAGAAAGCTGGGGCAAAGAGTGCGGGGGCAGGACGCCAACACAATGGGCGATTGGGCAAAGTCGAGATGAGTCAGGTGGGGGTGTTTCTGGCCTTCTACAAGGAGTTGGTGTGGACTTGGGTGGATGGGGAGCTGTTCCTGCCGGAGCATTGGTTCAGGGCTGAAATGGCGAGTGAGCGCAAGCGCGTGGGGGTTCCCGAGGAGCGCAAATTTGCCACCAAGATCGAGTTGGGCTGGACCATGATCCAAAGGGTCAAGGCGCATGGTTTGCCGTTTGAAGCAGTGGCATGTGACGATCTGTACGGGCGGAGCGGCTGGTTTAGGCATCAAATGGACCAAGCTGACATCATTTATATGGCTGAAGTACCTGAAAACACGCAAATCTATCTGACCAAACCCGATTTTGGCATACCGCCACACGCACACGGACAAGCTGGGCGAATTAGTACTCGTCCGAAGGTGTTGAGCGAAGACCAACCCGTGGAAGTTCGTCAGCTGATCACTTATCCGGATACCCATTTTCAACGCTTTCCAGTCCGCAATACCGAACGAGGTGTACTGGACGATCGTTTTGCCATGCGCCGTATCTGGACGATCCGGGATGACGAACTGGCTGAAGAATGGCTGGTGATCCGGCATGAGAACGACGAACGCTACACTTACGCCTTGAGTAATGCACCCGCTGCTACTACTCTGGAACGTTTGGCTTGGCTCAAATGTGTTCGCCATTTTGTCGAGTGCGCCAACCAGGATGCTAAATCTGAAATCGGTTGGGATGAACTGCAGGCTCAGAAATTCCGCGCTTGGGAACATCATCTGGCCATGACTATTATGGCCACCTGGTTCATTGCTGAAACCAAGTGTGACTGGGCCAACACCTACGCTCGCGATCCTCAGTTGGCCCAGGAATTGGAAGTGAAGGCTTTGCCAGCTCTGTCGGTCGCTAACGTGCGCGCATTGCTGCAGGCATCGATGCCCCTGCCTCAACTTTCGCCTGATCAAGCAACTCAACTGGTTGTCAAACATCTCGTCAATCGTTCTCGCTCTACTCGAAGTCGCCATAAGTCGCAAAGTAAAAAACGGGATCCAACCTAATCTAACATTGTCGAGTTAGAATGAGCCAAAGAGGGGGATCTTTGCCCCGTTGACCGTTCCAGCCGCATCTGACAGCAGGTACAAGATGGCGGCGGTCAACTCCTCGGGGGTGGTCCAGGAGGCGTTGTCAGAGGATGGCGCAGAAACCTTCTTGCGCTGCACGTCGATGGTTTTAGCCTGGAGAAGGTTGGCGGTGACACCGGTGCCAACCAGTTCCTGGGAAAGCGTTTGCATAAGGGCTTCCTGCCCGGCCTTGCCGACCGCGTAGGGGCCACCATTGGCAATTGGGCGGGCAGCGTAAGGCGAGGTGATCATGGCCACCCGGCCCCAGCCATTCCGGATAAGGGCGGGTACGAAGGCTTGAATGACGTTGAAGGTGGTCCAGACGTGCTGGTTTAGCATGAAGGTCAGGTCGCCGGCGGGCGCTTCGACCAGAGTCTTGCCACCCGTCCAACCGCCGACCACATGCAAAAGGATATCAATCCGGCCGAATTTATTGAGAACTGCCGAGGCGGTGGCTTTGGTCGCAGAAAGATCGAGCAGATCCACAGACTGGGTAAAGATTCGGGAAGTGGGCAGGGACAGAGAATGAAAGAGCGGTTCCAGCCTGGCAGGATCGATATCCAGCAGAGCCAGGTTTACGCCATGGGAGGCCAATTCACGCGCCAGGGCGGAACCCAATCCGCCGGTAGCACCGGTTATTACGGCAAGGCGATTTTCGAGAGACAAAGCAGCTCCTATCTTTTTATACAATGAGCAGGTCACGCTTTAAGCGTGATCTACATTATTCTGATCATTAAAGTGTTGCTTGACCAACTCCACCTGCTGTTCGTCCATCCCTTTGACCATGGGCAGGTCGGCCTGTTCGGACAGGCGCTTTTTTCCGCCGAAATCCATTAAATGGCCGGATTTATTGGCTTTTGTCTCCAGGTAAAAGCGGTTGTACTGGTTGGGTTGCATGATATGCGGGATGCGCCCCTTGACGCAGATGCCATTCCTTTCCAGGTCTTCGATCTTCCTGGGGTTGTTGGTGATGAGTTTAATGGACTTAACCTTGAGACTTTCGAGCATGTGGGCTGCCACACTATAATCGCGTTCGTCGTCACGGAAGCCGAGGGCAATGTTGGCTTCGACTGTGTCGTAGTCATGATCCTGCAAGCCATAGGCGCGGATCTTGTTGATCAGCCCAATGCCGCGGCCCTCCTGGCGCATATAAAGCAAGATACCCAGATCCATTTTGCCGATCATACGCAGGGCAGATTCGAGCTGGTCGCGACAGTCGCAGCGCAGCGAACCGAGAACATCGCCGGTGAGACATTCCGAGTGCACGCGCACCGGTACATCCTCGGCGTTGGTCACGTCACCGCGTACAATGGCAACATGTTCTTTATTGTCTTTGTTATTATAAAAGGCAACAATGTGGAATTGCCCGAAGCGGGACGGCAATTCAGCGATGGCGGCGATCTTGACGCAGACGTGGTCCGGGCCGACTCCGTCACAGGCGTGGGCGCGGCTTTCGTCCAGTAATTCTTTGATATGCATTTGGGTGAATCCCATTTATAAATCTCCTTAAATTGGTGATTTTTTTTCTAGAAGCAAGCATTCTGAAAGTGGGCGCGAAAAAACCTTTTCCCGACCAGACTTTCCCCGAAAAAAACCCTAAAAGAACCAGGGCAGGCAAAGAGACGGACGAGAAGATGCTGGTCGACCTTTTTTAGAAAATAATGCGTGAGCGGTTGGTTACCGAGCCGGGAAGGAAAAACTATCCCGGGCCGCATATTTTTCTGCGATCTTCCGGATAATCTCGCCATCATGTTGGGTGATATCCGTGATACTAAACCCGATATCGTAAAGGTATGGTTCGACCACATCAGGCAGACACCACTTGGTGCGGGCCGTAAATTTGATGTAATTCTTATCAGCCACATCCGGCATGGTGTCCAGCCGGAGACGGTAATCAGTACCCAGAGGGAGTGGTTTCTGGCTATCCATCATTAACCCGAGGGGAGTAATATCGACCAGGTGTCCGATCATTTCCCGGGAATTGGCGTCCAGGACCAGCATATAATAGGACAGGCTTTTCCGTTTTAATTTGCGTCTTTCCTGTATACTAGGTTCATCCATATTCACATCCTTTCTTGGTTTATCCCTTGCCCTTTTTCTGTATTAATATAATATTGTATCATCTCAATTCACTGGAGGCGGGGTGTGAGCAGATTGGAGAGCCTCCCGCTCCCAGCCCTTGCTCCGCCAATCATTGTGAAAAAACGTTTTCTTGCTGTATCTATCGATTGATCAAGTATAGAGCAAAAAGCTGCGCGAAGCAATAACCAAATCTGGATTAGCTGAAACGATTTTCTCAATAGAATAGTGGGTGTGTGCTTTATGAAATCTCCTTGCGTACAACCAGGTAATGAATAGACACGCCTCCTTCATCATCAAATTCATCGGCTGCTTCCAACCGCAGGAGAGGCATTTGCTCCGGTAAAAAACCAGGACCGTCAGCCAGGGTGGGGGCGGTGGAACCGCCAAAGATGCGCGGAGCTATATAAAGCATCAGTTCATCCACCAGATCGAGACGGAAGAATTCAGCGATCAGGGTGCCGCCGCCTTCGACCATCATTTTGCGGATGCCCTGGTCATAGAGAGAGGCGAGCATGGCATTACAATCCACGCGCTGATCGCCCATTGTGAAAACTTGCGCCCCGGCATTTTCCAGCCGGCGGATTTGGTCTGGCGGGGTACGCCGGGTGGTATAGATCAGCCGGCGGGCGGGACCGGCGTTCATAAAATTGCCATCCAGTTGCAGGTCTGCCACACTGACGACTCCCACCTTAATGGGGTTCTCTTCCAGACCGGCGTCCTTCCGTTCAGACCGCAGAGCCAGGGATTTGACAGTCAGTTTTGGGTCTTCATCCAACAATGTCCGCCCACCAACGAGTAAGGCATCCATGCCGGCACGCAGGCGATCCACCCGGGCTTTATCGGCAGTGGATGAGATGGTGATGCCCTTGCGGGCGACGGAATCTATTTTTCCATCCACGCTCATGGCTGCATTAACCAGAACCCTTGGCCGATTCATGGAATAATTTTACTCGTATTTATCCAAAATCAAAATAAGAGGATTGTAAGAGATAGATTAAGAATAACGAAAAGATGTGGAGTGAGAGGAGAAACGAAAAACAAAAAATATAATAGGAAGAAGAGGAACCGGTAAAATGTGAAAAAAAAGGATGGGAAAGAATAATAGAAAAAGAATGAGATAGGAAGGTCGAATAGCGGGGAGGCTGGTTTTGGGAACTGGTATAATTTTGCCTATCATTTTAACAAAAGGATTTTCAAATGAAAGCATCCACAGTATCTGCCGCCCTGCCAAATATTCCGTGGGAAAACCGACCGGCTGGAAATACCGAGGTAGTCTGGCGGTACAGTCGTAACCCGATCATCCCGCGGGACCTGATCCCTTCATCTAATAGTATTTTCAACAGCGCGGTTGTGCCATTCAATGGCAAGTTCGCGGGGGTATTCCGCTGCGACGATAAAGCGCGCAACATGAATGTGCATCGCGGCTTCAGCCAGGATGGGATCATTTGGAAATTGGATGATGCTGTCATCGAGTGGATCTATGCGGATCCCGAGTGCGGATTTAGCAATTACAAGTATGACCCGCGCGTATGTTGGATCGAGGACCGTTATTACATCATGTGGTGCAACGGTTTTCACGGTCCAACCATAGGGATTGGTTACACAACCGATTTCGAAGAGTTCCATTTCCTGGAGAATGCCCTGCTGCCTTACAACCGCAACGGTGTACCCTTCCCGCGCAAGATAAACGACAAGTATGTCATGTTGAGCCGGCCAAGCGATAACGGGCATACGCCTTTCGGGGACATTTACCTGAGCATGAGCCCCGACATGGTGCACTGGGGCGAACACCGCTACGTAATGGGAACCAAAGGCGGCTGGCAGGCCACCAAAGTGGGAGCAGGGCCGGTGCCGATCGAAACACCGGAAGGCTGGCTGGTGTTCTACCACGGCGTCCTGACATCCTGCAATGGTTTTGTTTACTCTTTTGGAGCGGCACTGCTGGACCTCGAAAAGCCCTGGAAAGTCATTTACCGGGGTTCGACATACCTGCTTTCCCCCCAGACATATTATGAATGCGTTGGGGATGTGCCCAACGTGGCCTTCCCGTGCGCAACTTTATATGATTCGCCGACCGGGCGGATTGCGATCTATTACGGCGGCGCGGATACGGTGACCGGGCTGGCTTTCTGCAAAATCGATGAAGTGTTAGATTTCCTGAAACACAACTCGGAAGTATAAAAGGACTGGCAGGTCCATTGAGAAGAGATCAGGTCTGATCGAAATATCTATCCCTCCCCGTATTTTTCCGCGATCTGTTTTAGGACCTCCAAATCTTCGGGAGAAATGTCAATAATACTAAAACCAGCATTGTACAGGAACGGTTGAATTGAATCGGGCAGGCACCAAATGCTGGTGGCTACGAATTCGAGGGAGGCTTGACCAGCAATTTCTTCCATGAGATCCATATGAAGGCTATATTTCATGTTGGTGGGAATGGGTACTTGCGAGTCCATCATCAGGCCGATCGGGCTGAGATTCATGAGGTGCCCGATAACCTGCTTGGTGGCGGAATCCATGACCGGCAGATAATAGGATATTTTCCGACGGTTCATTTTTCTTCGTTCGGTGAAGGTGGGCGGGCTCACAATGGGCTTGCTCATAGATTTTGACTCCTTTTCCATCAATTCATCAAGGTGGGGGTAAAAACCTGTTTGTATGTGGCTTGTTGTCGCGAAATCCAAATTTCTAGAATGATGAATGATCCAGGAATCATGGGGCGAAAGATGAAGAATCTCTAAACCGTTATTATACAACCATGGGATAATGTCAGGTTCGCAGCACTTGCTTTGGGCGAAGAATTCAATAAACGGGATACCGGCCACCAGATAATCATGAAAGAATTCCATTTTGAATGCTGGGACTCAATATAAGAACCCAACATGGATTTTCGGTAACTTCAGAGCAAGTATAATGCTTTTACGCGATTAATAATATTGGACATTTGAGGGAATTGACATTTGCGGATAGGGCATGGTGTTTATAAAACTGAAACCGGCGCTCCTTTTACGTAACAAAGCAGGTTGCTTATCCCAAAGGCTATTTTCTATTTCCCTACGGCAATGGATTGAACCAGGGATCATTTTAGAAAAGCGGGCCTTCAACGGAAATGGCCCAGACCAAGGGTGACCTCATCGATCGGGACCCCGATGCTTATGTGGATATGATTCTTCAGCCCCTTCCGTAAGTCTGACTTGATAACAGGTAAAGAACATTCCGATTGCCAGATTTATTGTACAATAGAGTGGATGACGCCTGACTCACTGAACGTCCTTTTCCTGGCGGTGGAAGCAGAGCCATTTGTTAAGATTGGCGGGCTGGCCGATGTGGCCGGCTCGTTGCCGCTGGCGCTGCGCAACCTCTCCAGTACGGACAGGCCTGACCGGAAGCTGGATGTGCGGCTGGTATTGCCACTACACCGGGTAATGGTGGCTGAATCAGCTACAATGCGCCAGGTGGCGGAATTTCCTGTTTACCGGCTTGGCAGGAATCTGCAGGCCCGGGTGTTTGAAACGTCCAAGGAGGGAATGCCGGTTTATTTTATCAGCGGCGAACCTATTTCCAGTGCGGCCTCCGTTTATTCCCAGAACCCGGCACAGGACCGTGAAAAATTCACCTTCTTTTCCCTGGCGGCTCTGGAAATGATCCGACATATGGCATGGAAGCCGGATGTTATCCACGCCAATGACTGGCATACCGCCCTGGCGTTGTATGCCTTGCGTTCGCGCCTGTCCGACCCGATGAATGGACGCACGCGCTCCATGCTGACCCTGCATAACCTGCCTTATTTGGGCGGTGATGGTACCGACGTGCTGGCTGCATATGGATTGATCCCCCCTATCGACAAGGGGCTGCCCGAATGGGCGCGCACCCAGCCTCTGCCGCTCGGACTGTGGTCGGCGGATGCAGTGGTGGCGGTCTCGCCTACGTATGCACATGAAATCCTGACCCCGGAATTTGGGTGCGGCCTGGAGTCCTTCCTTGACAACCGTTCGGCCAGCATTACAGGCATTTTGAATGGGCTCGATCTGGCTGCCTGGGACCCTGAAACCGACAAATGCCTAAGCGGAAATTTCTCTCTTGCAAACCTGACCGGGCGCACCGCCAACAAAGCCGCTTTGCAAAGCCAATTGGGCCTGCGGAAAGATCCGCATATTCCCATCCTGGCCATGATCGGACGGATCGACCAGCAGAAGGGTGTGGATATTATTCCCGATGGACTGCGCCAGATAACCGACCTGCCATGGCAATTCATCCTGCTTGGCTCAGGCGACCCGACCCTGGAAAACACATTACGAGCCCTGGAATTGGAGTTTCCCGAGCGCATCCGGTCGGTCATCCGTTTTGATGCGCAACTGAGTCATTCCATCTACGGCGGCGCAGACATGCTATTGATGCCCTCGCGTTACGAACCGTGCGGGCTAGCACAGATGATCGCTATGCGGTATGGCTGTGTGCCGGTGGTACATGCAACCGGCGGGTTGAAGGATACGGTGGAGGAGGGTAAAACCGGCTTCCTGTTCCAGGCAACCGAGGCGGCTGCCATGCAGGAAGCATTGCGGCGGGCGCTATCCACCTATGCGAGCCCGGGAATGTGGGAAAAATTCGAATGCAATGGCATGGCGAAAGACTTCTCCTGGTCGCGTTCAGCAGCTCAATACGCCGAGCTGTACCGGTCCTTGATTTTGGAGTGAAGATTGATTCTGACAGTTTAGAAATTGAAAGCGGATGAAAGTGGATTTTATTAATACGTAATTGAGGTGACCAATGAAAACACGTGCCGTTATCCTGGCGGGTGGCGAAGGAGCCCGTCTTAGCGCTCTGACTGCCAAACGAACCAAACCGGCGGTGCCCTTTGCCGGTAAATATCGCATTGTTGATTTCCCACTTTCGAACTGCGTCAACTCCAATATTTTCGATGTGATGGTGCTGGCGCAGTACCGGCCCCAGTCGCTGATCGAGCATATCGGTTCGGGCGGGCCATGGGACCTGAACCGTGATTTCACCGGCGGGGTGCGCATCATGACCCCTTTCACAGCCCGCAATGAGGCTGGATGGTTTGAAGGCACTGCCGGAGCCGTCCAACATAATTTCACTTTTATCAAGCAAGGTTCCCCCGACCTCGTCCTGATTCTTTCCGGCGACCATATCTATACCATGGATTACGACCGATTAATCCAATACCACCTGGCCAACCAGGCTGCCCTGACGATGGTCACGATCCGTGTCCCGATCGAGGAGGCGTCCCGGTATGGCATTCTGTCGGTGGACGAAAAGTACCATGTAAAATCGTTCATCGAAAAGCCAAAGGACCCGCCTTCCGACCTGATCAACATGGGTGTGTACCTGTTCAACCTTGATTTACTCGATCGGGTCCTGTGGGAAGACCACCTGCGCGAGGAATCATCGCACGATTTTGGCAAGGATATCCTGCCGGATCTTATCCAGAGCGAAGAGCGCATATTCGCCTTTCCTTACACCGGCTATTGGATGGATGTAGGCACCATTAATTCTTTCTGGCAGGCACACATGGACTTGCTTTCCCCCAACCCGCCGCTCAAACTCTACGACCGGAGCTGGATCATCCATACCCGCTCCGAAGAGCGGCCACCCTCGCGCGTGCCGGTCAACGCGGACATTTATGCCAGCATGTTATCGGACGGTTGTTATGTCCAGGAAGGCGCGCGTGTGGAGAGCAGCGTGCTCTCGCCGGGTGTAATCATTGGACCGGGTGCGGTGGTACGCGAGTCCATCATCATGACCGATACCATCATCGAGAGCGGAGCAGTGATCGAGCGGGCAATCATCGATAAACGCGTCCATGTTGGCAAGAACGCCCACATTGGTAGCGGTATCGACACACCCATTATCTTGCTGGCAGTGGTTGGGAAAAATAGCGACATACCGGCTGGAATGCTGGTGGAAGCGGGTGCGGAAATAAGTACCGACGTTGTCGCTACGGATTACACCAGCCAGGTGATCAAATCCGGCGAGACCATTCAGACCAAAAGGCAACCATTTGAAATTTAATCGTTCTGCGGGTGTTCTGCTGCATCCCACCAGTCTGCCCGGTGATTATGGGATAGGGGACCTTGGCCCGGCCGCGTACGCCTGGCTGGATTGGCTGGCTGGCTGCGGCTGCAAGCTCTGGCAGGTGCTTCCGCTAGGTCCCACCGGTTTTGGCGATAGCCCCTATCAATGCTTTTCAGCATTTGCGGGGAACCCCTACCTGGTCAGCCCGCAGGTATTGCTCGAGCAGGGGCTGCTGAGCAACGAGGATTTGGCGGACATGCCCACCTGGGACGAGCAGCGGGTGGATTTCGGGCGCCTGTACCTTTGGAAGCCGGCCTTGCTGGAAAAGGCTTTTCGACGCTTCTCAGAGGAACCGGGGGCGGTCCAGGCCGAATTTACGGCGTTTTGCGCTGAAAATGCCAGCTGGCTGGAGGACTATGCCCTGTTCACAGCAATCAAGGAGACACATGGCGGCGGTTCCTGGGACGGCTGGCCGAAGAACCTGCGCTTACGCGAACGGTCAGCCCTACAGGAAGCGCGCGCCTCGCTGGCTTCCGCCATTATCCGTTTTTCGTTTTACCAATTTCTCTTCTTTCGCCAATGGAAGGCGCTGCACGCTTATGCAAATAAGAAGGGCTTACAAATCATTGGCGATATTCCAATCTTCGTGGCGTATGATTCGTCAGATGTGTGGGCCCATCCCAACCTGTTTCATCTGGATGATGACGGCAAGCCGACGGTCGTAGCGGGCGTACCGCCGGATTATTTTTCACCGACGGGCCAGTTGTGGGGCAATCCGCTTTACAAATGGGAAGTCCACCGCGCCAGCGGGTATGCCTGGTGGCTGGAACGGATGCATGCCACTCTTAAACTTGTGGATATCTTGCGTATAGACCATTTCCGGGGTTTTGCCGGATACTGGGAAATCCCGGCCGGGAACGCAACAGCCGAGATCGGACGGTGGGTTAAAGGCCCGGGAGAGGACTTCTTCAAGGCTGTCAAGGCCAATCTAGGCAGCCTGCCCATCCTGGCCGAAGACCTGGGTGTCATCACGCCGGATGTAGTCAGGTTGCGGGACAGGTTCGACCTGCCCGGAATGAAGATATTGCAATTTGCCTTCTCGGGTCCGGATAATCCTTTCCTGCCGCATTCCTACCAGCAAAATTGCGTGGTCTACACCGGCACGCACGATAACGATACCACGCGCGGCTGGTACGAGTCTGCGCCTGAAGCGGAGAAGGATTTTGCCCGGCGTTATCTGCAGACGGATGGAAACCGGTTTGCCTGGGAGCTTATCCGGGCGGCCTGGAGCTCGGTGGCGGTCTTTGCCCTGGCACCCTTGCAGGAACTGCTGGAGCTGGGGAATTCCGCCCGGATGAATTATCCTTCCCACCTGGGCGGGAACTGGGAGTGGCGAATGGACAAGCAGGCTTTGAGTGCGGAGTTACAGAGCAGGATCAAGGAATTGAACTGGCTGTACCGGAGGTGAGAAAATTCCTAACAGATTCCTGATAGCTTAGTGGCAGGAGTGATGTTGCATTTCATCATCGGCATCCTGATCTTTATTTTAACCCTGGGCGTGATCATGTTACGCCCGTATCGCATCTCCGAGGCAGTGGCATCGGCAGTTGGGGCAGCCTTGATGCTCATCGGCCGTTTTCTACTGCCTGGCGAAGCCATCCTGCTGCTCAAAGGCGAGTGGAATATATATGGCTTCTTTTTGGGCTTGATGACCATTTCGGCGATTGCTGATCAAGCAGGAATTTTCGAAGCCATGGCTAATCAAACCGGTCGCCTGGCCAAGGGCAGCGCTCGCAGGCTTTTCCTGGGAGTCTTCCTGGCCGGGACGCTCCTGACTGCTTTTCTCTCCAACGACGCGACCGCCCTTATTCTGACACCCGCGGTTTATGTCCTGGTCACCCGGCTGCGCCTGCCCGTTCTGCCCTACATGTTCGCCTGTACATTTATCGCTGACACGGCCTCCTTCCTGCTTCCGGTCAGTAATCCCATCAATATTTTGATTCTGGATAGCTTTGGTGGAGGTTTGGTGGTTTTCTTGCATTATCTGTTCCTGCCGGCCCTGTTCTGCATCGTTCTGAACATTGGCATCTTTTTATTCCTGTTCCGGAAGGACTTACGCCTTAAATACAAGATGAGCGACCTGCCTGCCATCCAGCCACCCGACCAAGCGTTTTTTCGCTTCACGCTGGCATCTCTCGGCGTGATTGCTGTGGCATTCGTGCTGGCCTCTTCATTCCAAGTGCCGCTTTCGCTGGTGGCTCTGGGCGGTGCGGTCGTGCTCCTGTTCGGCGCCTGGCGATTTGGGCAGCTTGAGTGGAGCCGCCTGCGCCATGAGATTTCCTGGTCGTTATTCATTTTTATCAGTGGAATGTTCCTGGTCATCCGGGGCGTCGAAAACCTAGGCCTGACCAGCAGTTTCGGAGCCGGACTAGCAGCTCTGGCGGGTTCCAGTCCGCTACGAGCTTCGCTTCTTACTGCCGCCGGCTCAGCCCTGGGCGCCAATCTGATCAACAATGTACCCATGGCCCTGGTCATGATTTCAGCGTTGCGCGGCATGGTCTCTACCGGTTCGTCACACCTGGGGCTGGTGTACGCCGCCATCTTAGGCTGCGACCTGGGACCCAACCTGACCACCGTGGGATCATTGGCCACCATGCTCTGGCTGCTGATCCTGCGTCGCAAAGGCTTGGAGGTCTCATCGGTGGAATACTTCAAGCTGGGTATCCTGGTGGTGCCAGTGATGGTGGCGGTTGGAGCTATCTTGATCTGGCTGCGCTGGTAAAAAGGGATATTTCACTCAGGAGATGGAAAGATGAACGTTTTATGTGCGATCGGATTGAGGGACGGGCCAGAGGTGGTCCGCCGGGTGCTGGGAGTAACCGGTGCTCAGCAAAACCTTTACCTGCTGCATGTCATCGATACCGGCCCGCGCCGTGCCCTGGAAGAATACTTGCACGGGCCGGGCTTGCTACGCCGCCCGCCCGCACCCTCGCCCGGGCAAGAGCGCCCCATTGACGAAGCCGAACTGGCGGCTGGAAATGCAGCCCTTGAAGAAACCCGCCAGGAAGCGGAACGGGCCGGTTTCCGATTTCAGACCGAATTGCTGCATGGCAAACCTGAGCAGATCATTGTCCAGATGGCTCAAGCCTGGACCTGCCAGCTCATTGCCATCCAGGCAAGCCAGGGAACACAAGGCCGGCCCCAATTTGGCCCGGAATCGGAGGGCCATACCGCCCGCTTCGTCCTCGATCATGCTCCTTGTGATGTGCTTTTACTGCGCTAGTTGGACAAGCCGGAGTAATATTTTCAGATACCACTCCCAGAGCTCAATATCGCCGAGGAATCGAATTGGCTACATTTGTGGTAGGAGGATTGCGGAACGCATTTTGACCACCGTGAGGAGGTGGATTATATGGATACTAATATACCTGCAAATACCGGCCCTATTTATTATCGAGACCTCTCCGAAGAGGAATTGCTTCCATATTTCCAATCACAACTTCCCGGCAGCGCCCAGGGGTGTGGCCCGTTTTCCATTGCAATGGCGGCCAACCTGTGCAACCGTAATCAGCAAGGTTCGAATTACCTGGGAGCGGATGTACAAGCCATTCTGGAACAAAAAGGATTAAAGCTGCGCGGGTTCGGAATGCCAACCTGGCTGGACTATGGCAGGTCACTGGGAGATTTTGCACACAAACGGGTGGAGCATAAAAGGAAGGCATCCATCGATGACCTGGAACTGGCCATATCCAATAATAAAATAGTGATTGTGGCTTTGGCGTGGCAGACGACCTGGGAAATCCTGCGCGACATCCGGCATGCCACGGTGGGCCATTATATGGTGGCGGTGGGGTTCGATAAACAAGGTGGGGTGCTGATCTTCTTAAATCCAGGACTGGATTTAAAGGAGGGTGCTTCCCACTTATATGTGATGAGTTTCCAGGAATTCAATACATACTGGAATGAAAAATCCAACCTGTTTGTCCAGGCAGGCTCGATGTGGACGATTTCCCCATAAAGGGGATTTGGAAAAAAAGGGTTTAGTGCTTAAGTAGATTTTTGCCTGTCAGGGGGCCACGGTGGGTTGCGGAGCGATATTTTCGTTATTGATGAAGCATTGGATCCCCGCCACAATGCCGTCAGCGATCACGTTCGGGTGACTGGTCAGGATGTTGTAGTCTTTATACAGGAATCCGGCTTCGATGATGGCGGCCGTGGTGGACGGGTCGATCTCATTAAAGGCATGATACTGGGTCATATCGAGCGTAACGCTGTCATGGTAAGGCAGGCCAGTAATCCGCCCGTAGCGGTCACGGATGCAGGAAACCAGGCGGCTGGACAGGTTGGGGTCGCGGTTGGCGAGGGCGGCGGCAATTTTGAAACCGGTAGCCTGATCGTTAATGTACTGGCAGGAATCATTATGGATCGACAACAAGACGGCAGCCTTGTACCCGTTCAAGCGCGGGTCAAACTCCTGCAGCAGATCCACTTGATAGCCATAGGCGGTCAATTTCTGTTGCACCAGGGTGGCGATGGCCAGGTTGACCTGCTGCTCGGTGGTGCCGTTATCGCAGACTGCGCCGGAGTCGTGACCCCAGTGACCGGAAACTATACCGACACGAATTTGTTCAGGTGTCGGCACGGGGGCAATGGCTGCCTGCTGCGGACTCATAAACTGCGCCAGCATCGCGTTGAAATTGGCATTTGAGAACAAGCTGGGTGAAAAGGCTGTGAACAGGGTGGCCACCAGGATGGCAACCGTGATAGTGGTTTGCAGTACCTGACCGGTGCGGAGTTCTTTTTTGCGACGAGTTGGGATGGGGGGTTTAAGAGCAGTCATATTTATCAACCTTGGATTGGTGAACGGCTATTTAACATACGGACTGATCAGAAGACCGAGCACGTAGGTGGTGATGGCTTCCCCTAATCCTACCAGGGTCATTTCCATACCGCTCTTCCAGGGGCTAAGCCCGGTGACGATCGTTTTGGAGGCGCCAATCAGGAAATGTGCAATGGTGCTGATCGCAAACGAAGCGATGATGGCCGGGTAGCCTCGGGTGAAGAAGAAGGGGATGATCGGGATAAATGCACCCAGGGCAGTGGACAGGGTGGCCGAGACTGCCTCGACCCAGGGGTTTGAAAGGGTCTGGTCGGTAAAGCCCAGTTCTTCGCTGGTCAGCGTCCGCAGGGCTTGCTCCGGTTGGGCCACCAGGCGCTTCGCCAGGGTATTGGCCTCTTCTTCAGGTACACCCTTAAGCTGGTAGAACAGCGAAAGCTCTTCCATCTCCTCTTCCGGATGGGTCTCCAATTCGCGCCGTTCGCGGTTGATCTCGGCCTGGTTTACCTCCCGTTCGGCCTTGCTGGCCAGGTAGGCACCCGAGCCCATCGACAGGGCCGACGCCAGCATGCCGGCCAACCCCGCTACAAGAACTGCGGGACCGCCGGCCGTGGCACCTGCCACCCCGGAGACGATCCCGAAAACGGAACCCAACCCGTCGTTGGCCCCATAGATAGCCTGACCGATCCAGCCACCGCCGCGTTTATGCCACGACTCGCGATGCAGGATCAGGTCCAGGCGGCCTTGAGGGGTGGCGGTGGTTTCAGCTGTCGTTCCGGCCTTGTGCATCAAGCGGCTGTGGCCCTGCTCATCCTCCCGGACATTCTGGATGGCTTCGCCATCGGCCGGGCTGAGGGCCAGTTCAAGCAGGTTGGCGTACTGCTGCTCATCCTTGTCTTCGGCATTTTCAATCAGCTTGAGAGCGTTATCCGTCCCGCTCTGGACCAGGACCCAGCGCCACAGGCGCTGACGGATGGATTCCCGGTCGGCCGGCAGGGGGGAGTTCAATTCTTTAAGCCGGTTTGCCCAACGATCGGCATGACCCTGTTCACTTTCGGCCAATTTTAGCAATACATTCCGCCGGGCTGGGTTTTTTTCGTGCCGGGCCAGTTCCCGGTAGATCCGCAGCCCGGTCTGTTCTGCCAGCCAGGCGCGCTGCAAACCCCGGATGAATTCTTCTGATTGTGTGGGTGGCATGGGTTTCTCCGTCTTTAATTATAAGACAAACGACTCCCTTGGCAGGAAACGACCGATCTTGTACCCTGCAATGTTACCACCGATGGGTTTTGTTTCCAGTGAGATTTGCAGGGAGTAGCAGGGCAATCGTATTTGGTATGGTCGAACTATAAATAAGGTGTCTCATCGCGAGGGCCGGTGTTTTTTCCGGCCGGAAGCAATCCGCTCGCAGACCGGGAGATTGCTTCCCTACGGGATGTCGGGCTGACGCCCTTCTCGCAATGATACAAAAAATGAAATGCGATTGCCCTACCGGCATTAGTTCTCTCAAAGTAAAGGTTTTGGGTGCAGGCTCACTAAATTCTTCTTTCTTAAAGAACTATTGAGATGCCATCTCAATATTGACAACGACCGGATATTGCAGTAAACTCGCACACTATTGATACAAAGTACCAATAATAGACCGTAGAAACTGTGCGGAGGCAGCAATGTCAGGAAACTGGAAAGCTTCTTTGCAATATGTACTGGTCGGCGTAATCCTGACCGCCTTTGGATTAAGCGCTTGCGGAGGAGCTGGAGCCAGCAGCCTTTCGAATGGCGGGTCGTCTGGCTCGCCAACCATTGCGGTTGTAGCTGCTGAGAATTTCTACGGCAACATCGTTCAGCAGCTGGGCGCCGGGCATGTGTCGGTGGTCAGCATCCTCTCGGATCCAAATATCGACCCGCACGAATACGAATCCAGCGTCCAGAACGGGATCGCAGTCAGCAAGGCGCAACTGGTGATCCAGAACGGGGATGATTATGACACGTGGATGGATAAGCTGCTGTCGGCCTCACCCAACCCGAAGCGGATCGTACTGGTAGGTGCGGATATTGCCAACCACAAGCTGACCGACAACCCGCATGTCTGGTATGGCATCGACAACATCCAGACCATTGCCGCGGGAATCACGGCAGCATTGGAAAAGATCGACCCGGCTGACACGTCTGCATTCGAGGCGGCTTCAACTGCCTTCGATCAATCCCTGCTCCCAATCCAGCAGAAGCTAAGTGAATTGAAGTCCAAATATGCCGGAACGCCGGTCGGGTTGACGGAAACGATTTTTCTGTACCAGACCGGGCCGATCGGCTTGAACGTTCTGACTCCCTTTGCATACGAAAAAGCGATTGCGGAAGGGAACGATCCCCCAGCCGATACGGTGGTAACCACCAACAACCAGATCAACCAGCGCCTGGTCAAGGTTTTGATCTACAATGTGCAGACGGTCACCCCGCTGACCACCAACCTGCAGGAGGCGGCCATAAAGAATAATATTCCAATTGTACCGGTTTCAGAGACGATGCCCGAGGGGAAGACCTACCAGGGCTGGATGTTGGACCAATTGAATGCACTCCAGAAGGCCCTGGGTGGTTAGGATGGATATGCGGGCCCCGGTAATTTCCCTGGAAGCCATCGAGGTTAAATTAGGCGGGATGCCGATCCTGCAGGATGTCAGCCTGTCGATAGGACAAGGTGAGTTCATCGTCATCCTGGGGCCCAATGGGGCCGGCAAAACCACCCTGATCAAGCTCTTGCTGGGATTAGTAAAATCTTCCGCAGGGTCCGTGCGTGTATTGGGGCAGACGCCGCACCGTGGGCTGCGCGAGATCGGGTATGTACCACAACGGCGGACGCTGGACGTCGAACTGGCCTTACGCGCGCGTGACCTGGTCGGTTTCGGGCTGGATGGGCATCGCTGGGGGATTGGGCTGCCCAGCCGCCGCAACAAGGAAAAGATCGACCTGGCACTGCAGGAAGTGGACGCCCTGCACCTGGCGAATGCGCCGGTCGGGCAGCTATCGGGCGGAGAACAGCAACGCCTGCTGATCGCCCAGGCACTCATTTCCGACCCGCGCCTGCTGCTGTTGGATGAGCCACTTGCCAACCTGGACCTGGCCCACCAGCAAGAAGTCGTTGCACTGGTTGACAAAGTCTGCCGCGAGCGCGGCGTAACCGTCCTGCTGGTCTCGCATGATATCAACCCTCTTCTTCAATTCACAGACCGGGTGGTCTTTATGGCAAACAACCATACCGCCATCGGCACGGTAGGCGAAGTGATTACCAGCGCTACCTTGAGCCGGTTATATGGTTCGACGGTCGAGGTGATGTATGCGAAAGGCCGTTATTTTGTGGTAGGCGCAGAAGTTTGATGACAGCCTGGAATTGCCACTGTTGGAATAGATAAAGGAACAGAAGGTCCAGATGTTGGCCATTTTTCAGTACCCGTTCATTCAGAACGCTTTCCTGGCCGGTTCGCTGGTAGCGATAACTACAGGCATCCTGGGATACTTTCTGGTTACGCGCGGGCTCACCTTTGCCGGGCATGCCCTCTCCAATATCGGGTTTGCCGGGGCTGCCGGTGCGGTCTTGTTGGGCGTATTGCCGGTGGTTGGTTTGCTGGTTTCGACCGTGGGGGCGGCGGTGGCCATCTCAGTCCTCGGCCGGGAGATCCGCGAACGGGATGTGGCCATCGGGGTGATCATGACCTTTACCCTGGGATTGGGGATTCTTTTCCTGTCGCTCTATCATGGCTACGCCGAACAGGCCTACAGTATCCTATTTGGAACCATCGTAGGCATCAGCCGGAGCGACGTTTGGGTGACGGCCGGGTTAAGCGCCGGATTAATGGCGGTCCTGGCGCTGGTGGGACGGCCACTGCTCTTCAGTTCCTTCGATCCGGAGTTGGCCGAAGCACGCGGACTGCCGGTGCGGCTATTAGGAAGCTTGTTTTTGGTCCTAGTGGCAGTGACCGTGTCGATCGCCATGCAGGTGATTGGGGTGTTGTTGGTGTTCGCTTTGCTGGTCGGCCCGCCGGCTACTGCCATCCGGTTGGTTCACCGCCCTGCCGGCGCGATAGGGTTGTCAATTATTCTGGGGCTGACATACACATGGCTGGGAATCTTACTGGCCGCCAATTCGACCTGGCCGGTCAGCTTCTACATTACCACGCTGGCCTTTGGCATCTACCTGCCGGTGCGATACCTGGCAAAATATCGGATTGATAAACAGGTCCAGCGTGAAAGAAGCTTTCACTTGCAAGTTGCAGCGGGTTCCCTCGACGCAGAGGTTGTTACGAACGACAGGCCTTCTCAAGATTCAGGCGTGCCCATAAAAGGAAAGCGCCATGCTTGATTTATTCCAACATGATTTTGTCCGGAATGCTTTCCTGGCAGGAGGCGTGGTCGCCATCGTTTCAGGCCTGGTCGGATATTTTGTGGTACTGCGCGGACAGGCATTTGCATCCGAAGCCCTTTCCCACGTGGGATTTACGGGCGCTACTGCGGCAGCACTGCTGGGGATCAACTCTCTGGAGGGGATGCTCTTCTTTACTTTACTGGCAGCCCTAGGGATGGGTCTGCTCGGAAAACGGCTGCGAAACCGGGATGTCGAGGTGGGGATGATCCTCACATTCATGCTCGGCCTGGGCGTTCTTTTCTTAAGCATCATCACCCAGAATGCAACCACGGCTGTAAATATTCTATTCGGGTCGATCTTAAGCGTCACGCATACCGACGTACTAGTCACCATCGGGGCAGGCCTGGCAACCATCATCCTGCTGGCCTGCCTGTTCCGCCCATTACTTTTCGCTTCTTTCGATCCGGATATTGCCGAGGCACGCGGCGTGCCGTCCCAGGGATTATCGGTCCTATTTTTGCTCCTGCTGGCAATCAGTGTGTCCGAGGCCATGAAGGTCGTGGGGGTGCTGCTGGTGTTTGCCCTGCTGGTCGTTCCGGCGGCGGCAGCCGAGCACCTAGCGCACCGGCCATTCTCGGCCATACTCCTGTCTGTTTCGATCAGCCTGGTTTCCTGCTGGGGAGGCCTGGTTCTGGCCTTCGTCGGGCATTGGCCGGCCAGTTTTTATATCGTCAGCCTGACCTCCATTTTTTATTTTGTCTCATTGGGCCTTCGGGCCATACTCTTTCCGCGCCGTTACAAGGAACCCTCCCACCCGAGCCGTGAAGTATTTCCTGAGGCGCCCAATCCCGGTTGAGCCATTAACGCCCAGCCTGGAATGGTATTAAATTTCCGAAGTATTATAATGAGCCTGTTGCATGGAATAGAATTTTCCGAAAATTATAGTAGAACCGCATTTTGCATACAGGTATTTATGCGAATTCCTGCTGATTTATCGGATGTGTTTTTAGAAAACCGTTAAATATGAATACTGAAATTAATTCTGCAAGCATATCTGAAAAAATCCGGGCTGCGTTCGAAGAAAAAGGAAGGAGAAAAACGCAACCCAGGGACCGGATTGCCAGCCGGCTAGCCGAATTGGCCGCCAGCGGCCAGGATTTCAGCGTGGAGGATCTCTGGCACGATCTGCAACTGGTGGATGCCGGACTGGGCCGGGCCACTGTTTTCCGGGCCGTCGAGACTCTGGTTAATATGGGATTATTGAACCGGATCGAATTTTCCGATAGAAGCCATACCTACCGGGCCTGCGGGGATGAGCACCATCACCACCTCACATGCAGGAAATGCCATCGTGTGGTGGATGTGGATGTTTGCATCCCGGAGGATCAACTGACCAAACTGGGGCAACGCACCGATTTTAAGATCGAAGGACATTCCCTGGTTTTATACGGGATTTGTGCAGACTGCCGGGATTAACACGGAAGAGACGGAAAAAACCTCTTTGCCATCCGCACAAATCAATGTGTATGGGCCTCTCCACTTGTTTCCGGTCCAAGATACGGACGGATGGCTCCCAAGTGCTCGCTGTACAAAGCAAATAATGTCGCGATCAAGGTCGATACCGGTACCGCTGCCACCAACCCCAGCGAGCCGACCAGTGTGCGGACGATTTCTTCCGCGACCGAGGCGACACTGATCAGTTCAGCATAGTTTCCACGCTCCACTGCGAACAGTAACAATAAAGGCAAGGCAACCCCGGTATAGGCCATGACCAATGTATTAACCGTCGAGGCAACGTGGTCCTGTCCAATGCGGTAAGCGCTTTGATAGAGTTGACGAAACCCAAGCTCTGCATTGGCCTCGTGCAGCTCGAAGACTGCCGAAGCCTGGGTAATGATAAGGTCATCCAATACACCCAAGGCACCGAGGATAATCCCGCCCAAAAGCAATCCGCGCAAGTCGATCGTTATTCCGGGCACCTGGATCAGGTAGAGAGCCTCCTCGCTGCCTCCGCCGGTCAGAAGCGCAATCTTTACAAACGCCCATGCCAGCACACCGGTAAGGATCAAAACAACAAGAATCCCGATAACGGCTGCATGCGTTTTTATATTCCAACCATACGTCACATAGAGGGTTACCACCAATATGATCATTGATCCAATGATGCTCACCCGCACCGGATCCTCCCCATGGATGATATGCGGGATAATATAGGCAATCACAACCACAAAGCTGAATGCCAGGGCAAGCAGGCTACGGACGCCCTTCCAGCGGGCAACGATGATCAGGGCAAGAATAAAAATTGCCAATATGATAAGAATCGGGCGCGTCCGGACGGCATCGGCGTAATCCACCACAATATTGTTGTTGGGACCTGAACTGACCTCAACCATGATCTGATCTCCCGGGTGGAAAAGCACGCCGGCCGGCTGGATCTGATCTTTCCCATAGGTTACTTCTTCCAGCATGTTTTTATACTGGCCCGACAATATCTTTACGCTTAGGTCCTGATATGGCTGGTTTATGCCACCCAGATTGACCGTCCCTTGGTCGATGATTTGCAAGATCTGTGCGGGTACGGTCTCGGATCCAAAGCCTGTGTTCGTTGGAGTTGGCAATGAAGTATTCAAGAAATAGGGCAGACCCCAGAGGAAAAAGGCAATAATTGCCAGGGTGATCACTCCAGCCATCGCGAAAAAAACGGTCAGGTTCTTTTTCATTTAATTTCTCTAATCCTTCCTCGCTTCAGCAACTCCCAGAGAGTCAATCCTTGTGTAACGAACAGCCTGGGATTATACTATTATGGTCAATTTTATGAGGTAATTCTGGAGGTCGAAAATGTGCATGTTTTGTGCTGCCGTTCCGGTCGCTGCAGCGACAGGGACATCTCTGGATAACAAACAACGCAAGCAGGCCCAGGCGCAGGGAACCACACCGAAACGCCTTCGCCCGTACAAGACATTGACTTTAATTGTGCTCTTTCTACTGGTCGTGGGATCGGTGATCGTTCACACGCGCTACGGCTGGTTCTGGATATAAAGTCAATTCCGGGACGATGGGGGTGTGTTCTTTTCGCCAGGGCTATTGCCCACAATCTTTCAACACTTTCAAGGCACGCAGAGTGACCCATTTATTGGGTTGCTTTTTGGATCCAAAATCAACCCAGGTTTTGCCGGTGTAACCGTATTCCAGCGCCCAGCGGCCCTGTTCATCCTGCTTTTGGCGAACAAGAAACAGGGAGTGCGCCAGGCGAGGGTCGGCCCCGTATCCCAACCCGACCAGGACTTCCAGCACCTGCAGGATATCGGTGATGTAGAAGACCGGGAAGCCGAATTTCCGCCAGTTTACGCTGGGTTTGGAGGCGTTGCGGGTGGGGTAATCCGCCCGGGCCGGGTCACGGCTGAGCAGAAAATCCACGCCTTGCCGGATGGCGCGTTCCATCAGCGGCGTGCGCCGGGCGGCCGGCCAGCGCGAAAAGGCGACCATGACCTTGGCGGCCCCCCAGGCGCAAGGCAATCCCCCGTTGTATCCGCAGGCAAATAAAGGTCCGCATTTCGCCGAGTAATAACGCAGCGGGGCCTGCCGTTCTTCGGCCGGGGCGAGACCTTCCCCTGTGACTGTACGTGCCATCCATTCGAAGGCAAGCTGGAGGCGCGGGTCGTCACAACCCAGCATTACCAGCGCAGCGCAGAGATTGCCCTGAAGACAGTCGATCGTAGAGGAGGGGGTACCGTTCATGCTGAACTGGCCCGGTTTGGTCAGGGCGGTTTTCAGCAGGTACTCGCAGGCGCGCGAGATGCGCATATCCATGGTAACTGAAGCACCCAATTGCGCCAGAGTGATAAGCGACCAATCGGTGGAGTAATACTTGGGGTTGTAACCGGCCCCGGGTTTACCCCAATAGCCCTCCGGGTGCATTTTATCCAGGATGGTGGCGATGGGGCCTTGGGTGTGGGCAACCTGCCGAGCCGCCAACAGTTCATGGTTGTCTGCCGGCAGGTCAAGCAGGTCACGCAAAGCCAGATAGCGCACGCCGGGGTCTTGCGGTTCGAGCAGCCAGGGAAGGGGATCGGACATATAAAAGATCCTTGAATAATGGTTTAAAGATTAATAATTTTACCGGAGATAATCGGAGATAAACGTTTTTAAGTCTGATAAATAGTGCAAGACCGGCTTTTTGTGGAAGAAGAAATTCTTTTTAACTGATCTGGTTTCTTTTTCTGGATTTTTCCTCAGTTCTTTTCAGGTTTTCAGCAAGCCTGAATTTGACAATTTTGCTGATCAGATCCAGCGGTAGGGGCCTGTCCAGCGGGAATTTTACAGAACCTTTTGAGCTTTCATAATTAGATAATTCCTGCTTAAATGCCTGCACCCCAGAGGGGATTGGATAAAAGCCGATATGGTCTTTCCAGGCGGCAAAATAGACCAGGATGCCTTGTTGCGCGAACGCCGGCATTTGATGACTGATCTTTTCCTGGGCGCCGGGGGCGGCGGCTTTTATGATGGCCCGCATTTCCAGCAGTTTTATTTGGATTTCTTCCGGGAATAAGGCGATGTACTCATCAATAGAATTAGGGCCGGCTTTTTTTTCCATAATTGCTCCTTATATTCTGGGCTTATTCAGTCAGGCAACACCCATAAGAATTTACTTCACCACCGAATAACAATAACTATCCCGTGGTTCGGGACTGACATTTGGATGAAGGATATATCGTCGCAAAATACCTTCTTTTTGCATGCCGGCTTTTTCCAGTACGCGCGCAGAGGCGAAATTGTCAACATCACAGGTAGCCCAAACCCGATAAATATTTTCCTGCAGCAATGCCCACGCAATCACGGATTTCGTTATTTCAGTCGCATAGCCGTTGCCCCAATATTCAGGTGCAATTCCATATCCAAGGTCTGCACGAAATTTATCAATACGGAGTTCAATTATTCCAACCAACTCATGATCATTCTTGCGAACAACAATCCAGGGGAAAGCAGTCTCGTCCTGCCAACAATGAATACAACGATGAATAAAATCCCTGGTAACGTTGATGTTTTCGTGAGGTTGCCATACCAGGTATTTTGCGAATTCCCGGTCTTGTGCGCATTTCCGGAAGAAAGCCTCTGTATCTTCCAAAACTGGCAGGCGAAGAAGAAGGCGGGATGTTTCCAGTAGTTCAGGCGGTTTTAGCATAGTTGAAATTCTCGCTTCTACAGGTTTGGAAAAAAGGCAACCAACGGTGAGGTTTCGGCAGAACTGAAATTTAGCAAACATATAGTCTTCAGCCTGTCCCGTATACCATGCAGGTCCACCGGACCGGTGCGCTGGCGATGTAAGCCATAGCGGTTCTACCAGATCTTTCAGATAGATGCTTACTCAATTATCACACATTTCCTGCAAAACAGGTTCAAGGGCAGCGGTGGAGGCCCTTTCCTCCACGCCCCGTTTCCCCTTATATTGAGATGTACCATTGGTTGGAAGTATAATTAACCCTTCACGAAAGGAACGGCAGCTGCAACAGCACTTCAAGAGCGCAGCACTGTGCAGAAGGTATTGCCGGCAGCCGGCTGAAGTCAAACGACAGGAAGTCGTATTTTTTTTATCATCCCCATAAACCAGGTGCGAACAATGGATTTTTTATCTGAAGAAACTACCGGGAAGAAAATGACACCGCGGAAGCATGGCGGCAGGGTCTTGCTCATTATCCTGCTGGTGCTGTTGGCAGCGGGGGGCGGCTACCGGCTATGGTCGTTCCTGACCAATTACCGGCCACTGATCAGCTCCATCCCGCTGGTGCAAGCGGGCGGACAGGTAACGGTTAACGGTGCGCGCTTCGGCGCGCAGGCGGTGGGCGCCAGCCTGGTCAGGCCGGATGGCTCGACGGTTGCCTTGAAGGTGGTCTCCTGGACACCCGGGCAGGTCGTGGTGAGTTTACCGGATCAAAGCAGTGCAGGAGCCATCACAGTCACGGCGCAGACCTTCCTGGGCAAACGCACATCCCTGCCGCGCGGATTCGTAATCCAATCCGCCGGGCTGCCGTCCCAACCGAATGGCTATGAAACGCCGGTGCAGGCGGACTCGCCCTGGCCGACCTTTCGCCGGGATGAGCACAATACCGGAGCAAGCCCGCTCCCGGCTGTCTATGAGGGCGACAAGCCCTGGTCCTTCCAAACCGGCAAGGGACTATTTGTAACTCCGGTCATCGATGGAAAAGGCATAATCTACATCGGTTCGGCGGACCACTATTTCTACGCGATCAATCCGGATGGTTCACTGAAATGGAAATACCAGACCGGAGAAATCATCGACTCGGCGGCAGCACTGACGGGCCCCGACCCGCTGAGCGGTGGAGCCACCATCACCTTTATCTCCGGCGATGGGAAGATGTACCGTTTCCGAACGGACGATGTGCCGATGGACCAGCGGCAACTCTGGGTCTACGAAGCCCAGCTGCGCCCGGGGATCAGTTACAACCGCTGGTTCGAAGGCAACATGGCAGTAGGCTACGACGGTACGCTCTATGCCGGCAATACCAACTTCCTGTATTACGCCATCAACCCGGACGGAACGCTGAAATGGACCTATGAAACCGGCTCCAACAGTTGGTCGCAGGCGGGGTTCGCAAACGACGGCACAATCTTCTGGGGTTCGCTGGATACCTACCTGCGGGCGGTCGACCCGGCCGGGCGGCAGCTCTGGAAGAGGCTGACGCTGGGGTTTGTGGCGGCCTCGGCGGCGATCGGCTCGGACGGGACGGTCTACATGGGATCGTTCGACAGCAACCTGTATGCCTTGAACCCGGCGACCGGGGCGGTCAAGTGGAAATTCCCCACAGGCGATCATATCTACGCATCCGTAGCGCTGGCCAGCCTGGCCAGCAAGACCAGCGCAATCTACCTGGCCTCGGCGGATGGGACACTTTACGCTCTGAACACGGATGGCACGCTCAAGTGGAAATACGATAGCGGGGACGTGATCAGATCTTCTCCTGCAGTGGGAAAAACCCCGGATGGAAGCTCCGATATCATCTATTTCGGGGGTGGCAACGGCAAGCTGTATGCCCTCAATGCGGATGGCAGCCTGCGCTGGGCATTCGACACTACCTCCAGTGAACCGGAACTGGCCGACCGCAACGACCTGAACGGTTCGCCGGCGCTCGGCAAGACGGGCGTCTACATCGGCGGGGAGCATGGACAGCTGTGGTATGTGCCGTATGATTATTGCCTGAACACCAGCAAAGAGCCGCGCTGTTCCACCGCGCAAGCGCTCCCATCCGATTTCACCGGGCTGTACTATGTCACACCGGGCGGCAACACCCAGCCAGACTTTCCCAGCAGCCTGCCGGCCTCCAGCATGCTGACCCTGCGGCTGGAGGTACGCCAGGGCGGCCAAACGGTCAATGCCCGGTTGTGCAATAACCCGGTCGGCTGTTCGAAGAATTCCCTGGTGGTAACCTTCGAGCCAACCGTTCCCATTGATGTACAGCATTCCGCCGATGGCAAATATATCTACATCCGCCCGACGGAATTCCTGGTTCCCGGCCGGACGTACACAGTGACGGCCAGCGGCGATTATTACACCGGCGGCTGGCGGCTGGGCAACCTGACGCTGGGCGGGTCGCGCAGCGGGTCCTTTACGGGAACCTTCAGTTTCAAGGTCCCGGAGGCGGGTCCAGGTTTGCCGGTCAGCATCGGGACTAGCCAGGTAAGCGGACTGGAGCTGACCCGCCTGGCCGCGCCGATCCCCTCGATGCTACCGAGCTTGAACCAGATCGGCTTCGATTCCATGGACTGGCTGATGGGCCCGGTGGTCATGACCCCGGCGGACGCCAACGGACAGGGTAAATTCATCCTGTGGGCCATCGGAGCCAAACAGAATGCTGCCGGCGACCTGGTGGCCGACCCGGCCAGCGATTTCGCCCTGCCGCTGAGCGGGCAGTATCAAAACAGTGATTTCGTCCTGACCAACCAGAATTTCCCGATGGCCATCACCGGCATCCGCATCCCGTTCAACCTGTTCGAATTGCGCGGCACACTGGGCGCAGACGGGGTGACCGTGCATCCGGCCGCATACGCGGATACCCAGGCGCTATCCATACCGACCTTTGGCCCGTACCTGGTGATCGCCGGGCTGGCAAACAACTGGTATGAAAAATTGCTGGTGGCCGGGACCTATATAACACGGCCGTATGACGGGGTGGCGAACCATGCTCCCACGGGCGTCACGGTAAAGGATGTAACTTTTACTGCCCCCACGAAAAGCCAGGCCGGGCAGGTGGTTGCGGACCTTGCGCTTCTGCCAGGGATTTCCTACCTGGCAGACGAGCATCGCGTGAGCCTGCTGCTGGTGGATCCAACCAGCACGGAAGCGGTTTTCATGGATTACCATGCCAATACAGGTTTCCAGGCGGATTCAGACGGAAACCTGCAATCGGTCATTCTGACCCTGCCGAAAGGCCTGGTGCTCCAAGCGCATGTGCGGGTATACGTTCTGCTGGATATATTCCCGGCTTTTGAAAAAGATGTGATACCGTAAACGATAAGACCCGGTTCAAAGATGAACCGGGCCTTCTTCCAATTTGCGTCCCTGCTGCGAAAAACCTCACCACGATCCCGCGGAAGAGCACCGCGGGACAGGCGGTCATATGCGCTTAATGGGGTGACGCAGGATGGTCTTGAGTCTGGCGGGGTCCGCCCGGCGTGGGTCACCCAGGTAGATCTCGTGGTGCTTGCCGTCCAGCCCAACCAGGTCCTTGCAACCGTGCGTTTCCATGAAGGACTGCATTTTCGCGATGGTTTGCGGCTCCGTGGCATAGGGGCCGATGTGCATGGCTTGAACCGAGAGCCCCTCGTGGTAGCGCGCCAGCCGCAGGCGGGAAAAGACCGGCTGGTCGCCTTTCTTTTTGCGCAGCTGGACCAACGCATCGGCGAAAGCGACCGGCGTGACCTGGTCCGGCTGCATGATCATGACGGTGTACTTCCAGTTGCCGGGCTTCTGGAGGTCGAACGTGCCGTCCTCGATCCACCACAGGCCCTCGAGCGCCATGACCGGGTAATCCAGTGGGTTTTCCTGCCGCAGTTTGAGTGAGAACTTGAGGGTGTAGGCGGCTGCATAAAGGGCCTGCATGTTCCCGGCGAAGAGCGGGGACGTGCCGGGGGCCTGGTCCGGTTCGATGGCGCCGTCGAGCATGAGGAAGTTCATGGGAGGCACATCCACCAGTTCAATCTTTTTGGCAGCAGGGGTATAGAGATATTTCAGGTCCTTCTTGAGATCCAGTTTTTCCATAATCCACTTCGTTATCTGATCTGTTAATATCATTACCTGGCACACATCCCCTTGAATTTTAACTAATTGTACAGGAAAATTAGGGCAGATTGGTGTAGATAGGCAGATGAAAAAAACCTGCCCGAAGGCAGGTTGGAAGAGATATCGATTGGGAGGGCATGCCGCAGGTTACTTGGTGCCCTGGCTGGTGACACTGCCCAGGCCGCTGACTTCCCGGCTGACCTGCGGTGAGCCGTAGTAAGTCACCGAGCCGGTCCCGCTGATCGCAACGTTCAAATTGGTTTTGGCCCAGACAATGGCATTGCCGGCGCCGCTGATGGTAATACTGGCGGTCTGGCTGGCCAGGTCTGCGCCGTTGAAGCCGCCCAAGCCACTGATATGCAAGTCCAGGTTGTCAGCCGAACCACTGGCGTTGATGTTCCCGGCTCCACTCAGGTTTACAGCAAGCTTGTGGGTGGTCAGGTTCGACAGAGTGACCGACCCTGCGCCGCTGATGGACAGATCCAGGTGATCAGTCTGGAAATTACCGATCGTCAGGGTGCCGGCGCTGCGGAAATCCACCTGCTGCAGGTCCTTGACGGTCAGGTGGATCACCACCGGACGGGTGGGGGTCACACGCCTGGTCCAGTCTGGCTGGTTGTTTGCGATGGTAAGGCGGCTGCCCGAAACAAGCGTGGCGAGCTGAGGCACCAGGTTATTTTCCGCTGTGACTGTCAGGGAATTTGCGTCGCCTTGCTGGACGGTGAGTTCGACCGGGTAATTTACCTCGATGGCATTGAAATCGGCCAGCTGGCGGGTCTGGGAGACAACCACCCCGGAGCCCGCCACAGAACCGTTGAAACCCCCGATACTTAGGAAGTTCCAGGCGGGTGCACGGTTCCAGCCGAGCCGGGGAGCAAAAAGTACGGACAGAAGCATGCACAGAACGGTAAGACTCGAGACGAAGCCCCGGGTGACCGGCCAGCGGGCGCGCAGGATCAGGCTAACACCGGCTGCCATCAGGAGGAAAGGCCAGATGTACATCAGCGCCCACAGGTTTTCGATGGGAAGGTGTTGCAGTTCGACCAACAACCAGACGATGCCAGCAGCGATCAGAAAGAACGGCCAGAATAAAGATCGATTGCGCATGGCGACTCCTTACTTCTTTTCTTCGGAAAGATGGATGGATTGATTATTGGAATCCATATGCCAGGACGAAATCAGGCCGGAACGGACGATCACCAGGTAAATTCCCAGCGCAACCAGCAGGAGCGGGAAAAGGTATTGCTGGATGCCATACGGCCGGAAAGCGTTGAAGATCAACTCGAAGAAACCGCCGAAGATGATGAAGAGGATTGCGCCGACTTTCATTACGCGCAGACCGGACTGGCGGTGATGGGTGTCTTCGGTATAGAGGCCCATGATGAAGATGCCCAGCCCGACCAGGACCAGGATGATGGTCCAGCTGTAAGCCCAGCTTTCCCAATAGCCGGTCAGGTTCTGGATGAACATCATCAGGCCGAGGCCGCTGATGATGGCGCCCGGGATGGCCAGTCCGGCCAGCGACTTGCCACCAGCGAGCATCCCGACGAAGAAGAGCCCACCAAAGCCGACGATGATGAAAGGCCAAAGATAGCTCAGGAATGGAAAGCCGCGAAAAATCTGTCCGAAGAGGGACAGGAGGCCGAGGACGATCAGAATCATCCCGCCCACGAGAGAACCAGAAATCCGTTTGTTTGACATAGACATTCTCCTTTTACAAAGTATTGACATTCTATAACTGTCAGTTTATATACGTATCCTCCAGAGGGTTGGTTTTAGACTGGCCGGATGGACAGTTGCCAGCATTTTTTCTGTCTGGATACCTGCAAGAGTATACGACCAGGCTGAAAAAGCTGCCTAACCAGCAGCTAACAGGAAGCTATTGATGTGCAATGAAAATTGGGATAATGGGCTGATTGAAAAAATATTCAACCACAACGGACACGAAGTACACAAAGGAAAAACGACTAATGTTCTACTCTAATGGAAAGAATTGTAAAAGTGCCCATTGTTTAATGCCCCAAATGGTTGTATTGATATATAATATTGGCAGGGTTCTTAACAGGAATTGTTAGTTAGCTGTCGATAAATACTTAATCTTCTCAGGGGAGCAAATATTTGTAACATCTCAATAAATCGGGGTAGCAGAGTTAAAGTTTGGAGAACGACCAACCCAAATTGAGTTCTTTGGCACGTTTTTTGACCAGATCAGCCATCAGTGGAATCTGGTTATCGGTAGATATGCGATCATGCAGGTAGCGATAGAAACTTACTCCCAGTTTTTTCGCTGTCTCCGCAAGGGTCGCGAAAGTATCCCAGGCCCGCTTTCCATCCTCAGTACGTGGTCCAAAACTGACATCCCGTTTGCGCACTCGCTGTCGTACCCCCAGTTCCGAGGCATTGTTATGCAA
>Ga0187873_1000407_pt1 | contig 46858 bp, 56 predicted proteins | sample June2016WEW_16_1_2_FD_133012 | JGI IMG/M metagenome (GOLD analysis project Ga0187873, IMG submission 133012) | Peatland microbial communities from SPRUCE experiment site at the Marcell Experimental Forest, Minnesota, USA - June2016WEW_16_100 | ecosystem: Environmental > Terrestrial > Soil >...
CTCAAACTTAGATTCGCGGCCCTCTTTCACTTCGATTTTTTTCTTCCCGTTGCAGGTCTTACACTCGAAGCCGGTGAGAGGTATGTCGATGCTTACTAGTATCTTCTCGCCGATGGCTCTGAAAGTGTAGGGAAAGCCTGGAAAGTTCACTTCGTTGGTTTGGTCAAGAACGATGCTTTCGATAGAGCCAGTATCGTACTTGCTGGCATCGTCGGCTTCTTTGAGACGCTCACCCAGTTTGATCTGCTCTGCGGTACGGAAATCTGTCATTATCTCATGCGGTGGCATTACGGCACTCTCCCATTCTTAGGTTGTGATGCTGCGTGTTGATAGTATGTTGGCACTCCAGAACTCTTTATGCAGAAGCCTATAGTCTCTAGAACATATAGAATTCTGTTCAAAGTCTCTGGAGAGTTGATATGTTCGTGCAAAGCTCTGTAGATCTCTTTCTCCGTAGTTCGGCCTGTCTTTTCTATAAAGTCCTGAATCTTCGCCGTAGTCGCGGAGTCCATACCCTCGCCGGCGCCTCTAAAGAGTTTGCCAAGTTGTGTGAACATCTTGCTTACTTCTGCAATGGCGTTGGCCATATCGACCTGGCTTATAACTAGAGAGTCGCCTCTCGAAGCGGAGAAGATCATCGCTAGTTTCAGCGTGTTCGCTTTGATACGAGCACGAGAGTTCTGTAAAACCTCGGAGTACTCAGACTTAGCAATCTGCTGCTGCGTCTTAAGGAACTGTTCAAAGATAATACGAGCCGCAGTGTCTACAGTAAACTTACCATGAAGCAAAGCTATGTTTTTTAAGTCGATGATTAAGTTATCATAAAGCGCTTTAGACTTAGGATTATCCTGAATAGGCTCAAGAAAAGGCACAAACCTAGACGGCGCATCAGCATAAGCAAAGAAGCATCTACTTGTAAAGCCACCAGTGATAATCATCTTCGAGTTACGCATCTTGTCTACGTCGCGCATGAAAGATGGTACCGAAGCGGCGAGGAGAGAGAAGCACATCTCCTTGATCTTAATGGTGCCTTTATTCTTGGTCTTGTTTCCAAACGTCGTCTCAGACCACGCTTCTTCCAAAAAGATCAGCATCCACTCTGATGCTCCTAGCAGAGTTCTTATCTCAGTGCTGAGGCACAGGCAACTATGATCCGTGCCTCCGATGACAAGTTGCTGATTCTTTATCTGCGGCGCCTTAGCCCAGCCTTGCTCAATGTCGATAAGAATCGACTCAGTAGTATTACGGTATGAGATCAAGTTCACCACAGGATTAGGCTCAGTCTCTTCGATCAGTTTGTCTACGATGTGTAGAATAGCTCCCTTACCTATACCAGGAGGAGCTACAAGTATCACAAAGATGTTTGGATAGATCGTATAGGTTCCAGATTCAAAAAACACGTTGTCTTTCAGCACAGCGCCGATTAGCGATAGCGCACCCCATGTCAGAAAGTTGACTGGGATGTCAGTATGTGGCGCGTAGCAATCAAGAAATGCTTCGTGAAAAGGTTTGTGCAAAATCCTGCTCAAGGTGGCCCTTCTTACACTGTGACTAACTTCTTGTCCTGCACCGCAACTTTAGCTCTGAGTTTCTCGATTGCTTCTTTGACTCCGGCGCGACTTACTTCTTTGATTTTGACCGTAGTTTGGAAGTCGTAGCCAATTTCTGCTTCGATGGGAATCTCGACTTCAATGCCATTGTGAAACTTGATAACCCTTCTAAATGCGGAATCAGTTCTGAGAAGGTATTTATAGATTGTCTCAACGTCATCGGCGATGTCCTGGACAATAGAATCATGGCCTTCTTGGACGATTTTACGTTCTTGAACTTCATAATCAGTTTCGAGTCTGAGCAAAGCAAAGCCTGTATTATCTCCCACTGTAGACTGTGGGATATAAGCATATGCTTCTTTGAACACGCTTGAATTGTTGTCATTTGGCCTAGCTCCTAGGAATTGCCTCTCACGTCCAAACGGCGTGACAAGCACTCTGTTTTTTGAGATTTCGTTTTGGACGTACTTGTGGAAGACCGCTCTGATAGCAGGATCGATCTTTGCAGCTTTGTCTAGCAATATCTGGCAAGCAGCCTCTGAGTATGACTTGCCTTCTTGTGCTAGGGCGTCACTCATTCTACCAGCTTTCATATCGTAATTGCTGGCGTGACGTATCTTCTTACCTAGGTATCGGTAGTCCTCATACTTCACATCATCCCAGTCAGGCTCGTTTTTACCAGGGATGTGCATATTAAACACTAGGGAAGCTAGTTTGGAATGCCGATCAATTACACCAGAACGCAATTCCTCCAATGCGTGCGTATTCTGAGACAACGCCGACACAGGCCAATCTTCGGCACTTACTTGGTCAACCATCAGCAGTATGTTCCCCGGTCTAGCAACCAAGCACCGACGATACATCTGTGCTACGTCTGAATGTTTTGGGAAGTTCTGCGCATTATTTCCAAATCCAAAAGTATGGCGTCTACTGGAGCGTCGTCCAGTGAGAGTTCCTGCAACGTTGTAGTTAGAGAGAAAAAAACTCTGTCCTCCTCGACTGAGTAATCGAGCATTAAGATAAGAGGAGTAGAGCTTTCCGAGTTCACGCACTTTGAGAATCGCTCTAAGAGCTGGATCACCGCCGGGATAGTTAAATTGGTTCTTACTAAGCATCTTTTGCAGAGCAAGTTCTCCGGCACTGTAGTTCTGTTCATAGTTACCCTCCGCGTTTTTCTTGGTTATTTTGACGATCTCGTAACCAAGAGTCTTGAGGCCAGCTAGGAGAGCATACTTACCCTGAGTGGCGTTGATGTTGATAGAACCTTCCGGCGCTTTAGCATCTGCGCCGGCGAAGACTTTGACACCCCACTGGTTTGTAGCGATTGCAAGCTGTCGAGCAACCTCTGCTTTGACTATAGCTTTAGCCTCTGCTATACGGTCTGTGTTGATACAGATACCGCGGTTGCCTATATCGAAGTAGGCAGCTTGTAGAGCGTGCTCGTACGAACTGGAGACTCGTTCTAGCATTTAACTCTCCTTGTAGTATAAAGAGCGCTTTCTCTGGCTCTAGCAGTCATAATCTGGTCGGCTCCTACCTTCCATGTGTGCAAAATCCTGTATGTACTCCTGGCACACTTCTTAGTCGTCTGCCACATTTAGGGCACTTATTTAATATGAAATAAGTGTGTAGCCAATGAAATAGCTTTCTCATTTCATCTCCTTCTCCAACGCCACAGCTTCATCGATGATCTCATCCAACTTATGCTGCACTGCACGAAGATAGCAGATTGGCACCACCTCTCTTAGAAAGAGAGCGATTTCTTTAATCTTTGCGAGATGTTTGTTCATTTCTTTTCCTCTTTGAAACAATCAACCATCGTATTCGGTCCGTAATGTTCGTTTATCCAAGAAGCCGGAGGATCGACATTTCTATACTCTGGATCAAGATCTGGAACATCATTATTATGGACATAACATAGAGGACTAGTCAAAAACACTCCAACTCTATCGTCTCGCTGACACTTACAAGAGTATTTTTCTCTTCGATACGCAGTAGGATCGGCTAAATACCTTAGTCTCGCAGCCTCTCTCAAAGCAGGTATTTTTTCTATCGTTGCTTTTATACCAGGTCGAAGTAGTTCTGCAAAATTGACATTTCCAAATCTCGTCATCTCATTCTCCTACCGCAGTTGCGGTCTTTGTTTAAATTCTTCTTCTTGTCCTTCGTATACTTCAAACGTTACACAAGCATCAAGACAGTTATACCGCCGATACTTGTCCATGTGCTTGATGTTCCACCCGTGACCCTCGTCCTTATAGTAAGGCTCTCTCGTATACTGACGGGTCATGAATTGTAGTTTATGACTTAACTCAGGCCACAAAATGTGATGGCGTATGAGCGTATCCTGTACCCGGTCCAGTCGTATCCTAAAGCCCAGCATATTATGAAATAAGGCGTCGTAATTGAAAAAATTCTGTCCGAGTAGCACTGGTACATTGTAGTAGAGATAGTCGAGCCTCTTCCATAACTCCCTGTTCTCACTTGGCTTATCACGGAACAGCCTAAAGCTGACTCCGAAGTTACTGGAGTCAGCTAAGCCCATCAGTAGAGGATACCCAGGATGCGGCGAGTACATAACGCTCTTGTACGTGGGATTCTCAATGTCGTCAGACAGAATCTGCGCGCTTTTGAATCGTTCAAGATATGTTATAAGTTCATCCATCTCCATATCTTGATACTTCATCACACGCTCAGGCAACGGCCTGAGACTACCATTCTTTTTCCAATACTCAAGCTCGTCCCGTAACTTCTGCAGATCGATATACGTAGTGACATTTCTTTCTGTCCAGTCGGCCACGCACCTGTCAGGCGCGTAGAGTGGCATCATGTAATGCGGATACGGCAACGATGGACATTGAAGCAGAGAACCAGAATACTTCTGTAGCTGGCCTGCTGAAGTTTCTACAGACTTCGGCTCTCGTAGCGGCGGCAAGAACCATCCTGCTACATCGCCAAGAACGCACACAAGCGGTGGATGATACTGATTAAGCTCACCATCCAGATTAGCATAGGCACTAGAATCAGAATTATTGGGGCAGCGACAAGTATAATAACAGTCTGCCAAGTTAATCCTTGCTTCTTTGAGCATACGTTCCAGTACATAACCCATACCTCCGCTTAGTAGTGTCGTGATATCTGAGGAGTACGGCTTCGCTAGAATGAACCAGATTGGAGCCTTTGGTGAACCTTTTGGTGGAATGTAGGGCATTAGTCTTTCCAATCCGCTCTTTTACCGGTGTTGGGGATAACTTGAACACATCTGTCATCCCATAACTCAATCATCTTATGATCTTTCTTACAGACAACGCGAAGTTGTTTTCCTACGTGCAAAATACACCAGTGATGTATCGCACTCGTTACAGCTTCTAAATCGTCAGGATGTGCAACACGCGCTGTAAAGATACGGACTTCTTTTCCCTCGGCGAGCCACTTCTTCACACGCTGCACCATCAGTGGCACAGGCTCGCCTATCTGTGTCTCGCCGGTGAACTCTGTGTACTTGGCTAAAGTACCATCTAAGTCTACGCCAATCCAGCCGTCGTGTCCATTAGTCATACAATCTCCGGTTTAGTATCTGGCATACATACTGTTAAACAGACTGGTGTGAAATGACCTGAGGTAAGCTCGTTCAAAAGTATATCTGCACCTTCAGAAATAGCTTTTCTCTCATCATCTGAAAGTCTAAAACGAACGATATTAGCAACTGAGCCGTCTGTACGAGTGCCATGCATGACTGCTATTGGCAAATATTCTGGCTGATCGAGAGCTATAATCTGCTCATACTCAACCTCAGCATCTGTAAAAACTGGTGACACTGATTGCATATACTCTCCTAGAAAACTCTGTATTCCTCAAGATGCGCTTCGCATACATCAGCATGATCGAACGGATGATCCGAAGCAAAATGTAAACGGTGTAAGGCTTCATTCTCACACCGTTTACCATGTGAATCAACGTATTGACATTGTCAGCGCAAGCTGCGCTCCTAGCCCTTGATAAGATTAGTCGAATGCTTCTCCGTGCATCCCGGCACGGCGCAGAAGAACTGCCGAATTTCGTTTCTTTTCTTACCTTGGTATTCCGTTTCTGCAAGCTCTACTTCGAGCGTTTTGTTAGTGAGCGGCCCCTGGTACTTCCACTGTGTCGGATCGTCCGGGTGCGCATCAGAACCATCGAACACGCCGGGAGGTGTGAGATTCGCCTTCTCAGTACCAGCGAACTCATCCTGTACTTCTTCCATTTGCAGGCCGCAAGCGTGTACAAAGTCGAAGATGATAAATCCCGCGCCGCTGTTCAAACTATGAAACACTCTCCGATGCTCATACTCTGGCGCTCCGATAATCTCAAACTCAGCATTGAGATTAACACTCTTCCCGTCCTTTGAAGCCTTGGGACGGAAACCTTTCAGTTGCAGTGTATAACGTCCTGCTGGTACTGGTGGTGCTCCAGAAAGCTCATCCTTCTGCCAGCTCATTTGAAATGCCATTGTTCTGCTCCTTCTGCGGCGTGGCCGCTCTTACTTAGAAACTGTTGTCAGCGTATTCTTAGGCAACGCCGCACGCTTCGCCTTGTGCTTCGAGATCATGTCCATGATGTTCGGTTTTTCCTCAGCGTCCAGCAACATGGTAGTCGAAGCGAGAACATCATTATTCGGTTTGCAAGTCACTTTGTAAACTTGCTGATTTGGTCTTGTTGCGTCAACTGTGATGCGATAAACCTCGTTAAAGAGGCTGAGGCTGTTTTCGAGGTATTGTGGATCAGTCGTAACGAGTCCTGTGTATTTTGTTTCTGTAGCTGTGGACTCGCCTTTGTCTTTCTGGTCTTTTTCGTGGAAGACAAAGATGATATTAACTCCAAGGCCGCTAAACTCTGCAACAAGGTATTCCACGTATCGCTGGATTCCATTTATCACATCCCATGAGTTACGGAGCTTCATGCTGGTGCTGTTACCGACACGAATAATGCGATAGAGCTTGGCATCTTGTCGAAAGATTTCCTCTTCCATCGCACGATTCATGTAGGTTACAGAATCGAAGACTACTGTTGCAGGTAGTGGCAGACCTTTTGTCTTGTTTGCTTTCATAACCGAGAGATCTGTTTCTACCTGCAACATCGTAGGCTTCGAGAGGATGAAAAGATTTGGCTTGCCTTCTAGCGATTCGGACCTATCGTCGAAGTCATAGTATCTGATAGGTCCTGGCGCCGTTGCAGCAAGCCAACTCTTTCCAGTTTTGGGTTTTCCCATTATGGCAATTTTGAGTCGATCAGTGGAAGAAATCTCCTCAGATCGTATCCCTGCCATATTATTGAATGGATTCGGTTGTGTAGCCATTGCTTTCCCCCTGCTCTCTTTGAGTTACTTCGCTGCGGCTTTGTCTTTAGCAACAGCGTCTTGTGCTGCGGCTAAAGCTGCCTCGTCCGTAGCTTCCTGCGCTACCTCAGCCACCGCGGCGTCGTCAGCAGCCTTTTCGAGCTGTGCATGGTAACGGCACTTCTGATACGAGGTCGTCGTTGGCTCTGTTTGGCCTTCTGCTGGAGGCGTCGTCACAGTAATCACAAAGTCTCCAGCTTTCCAGCACTGTAGGTGGTTTGGCAGCATCTCGGTACATTTTCCAATCGCCACATTTTGAATCGCGGAAACTGGTGTGTAGGTTTTTGTTGAAGTTGACATTACTTAGGACTCCTTCTCCTGCTCTTAAAACGTTGTAGGTTGAACGGCTTCTGTATCCCAGATAGGCAATTTGACGAAGCCGTTGTTTAGAGTGGCAATCTCGGCGTCTCTAGAACCTTGCCGACATACATCTCTGAAAGCGCAAGTGCTCATGTGCCAGTTTGCGCAAGCTGTTGTGTTACGCACAGTTGAACAATTATGTAGCCATCGTTCCATGTCTGAGATAAGATGACCCACTGTTCCTATCATCCTATCCTCGTAGTCTAAAAGCTGTTGTGAAGTTTTCCTTACTGGCACACGCTTGAACCGTTCCTGCGGCACCGACGTGGGCTTTTTCTGAATGAGGTTCATCAGAATCTTTGAGCAATCTCGTTTTAGAATCTGCTCCTCCGGCACGATCTGCGGAATAATCTTAGACAGCGCATAGATGTAGCCTGTCGGACCTTCTTCTGTTTCAAATTGCAGTCCAGGGTCGCCACGAAAAGCTCCCATTGTTTTGTGATCCATCGGACAGATGAAGTATCCGTCATCTACGATAAGGTCTATACGACCAGCGAGATAAATTTCTAAGTCTTCGCCGATGAAGAGTGGAACCTCGCCATTTCGTCCGAAGGATACCTCTGTACCAAGAACTCGCAACTTCTCATTCAGCGGCGTCATTACAATGGCATATTGCATCAGAAGTCCAGTGAAGCCGAATTGACCGCCGATGACGTTATACTCTTTGTGAGTAGAATGCTCATCCATCTTCATCTCTTGCCACTCGGCCACAGCACGATCAATAGCCCACTTAGACACATCGAAGCTAGGGTTACGAAACTCTTGGTAGTAGATTTCCAGCATCTTGTGAAGTATGATACCAAAGTCCAAGTACCATGCACGTTCTTTTTCACCTTCTCTAACGCCGGACTTCTTCTGGTAGCCTTGTACGTTGGCATAGAAGAAATGCTGAGGACAGTTTCGATACGTGCTGAGCATGTGGTTGTCGATTACGACAATGAGCTTCTGCTTCTGCTCATCCCATCGAATCCACGGAAGCGTGTTCGATTGAAGAAACTCAATCAACTGACTGCTTGACTTCATTATTCTTCCTCCAGTTCTTGAATATGTTTCTGCGCTTCACTACAGAAATTCTCAGCCAACCCAGGAGTTCTAAACGGTCCATCGGCTTGCAGCTTTGTTACTAACTGCACAGCCCACGTTAGAAACTGAATGAGTTTCATCTTCTGGAATTCCGTCATTTCTTTCCCACCATCTTCGCTATGTCTTCTGGCTTCAAGCCCTTAGCAAGTAAATCCTTTAGTAAGGCATTCAGTTGCTCCGTAGCTTTCTGCTTTGAGACTGTGCGAGTTTTCTTTACTGTCGTTGTGGTTGTGCTAGTGACTCCGGCGGCGGGAGTTGAAGCGAAGTGGACCTTCACTCCGGCGTTTCGATGTAGATACGCCGCGTGCTTCTTCTCCTGCTCCGCGATCATAAGCTGTAGGATGTTACGATGATACTCAATCGTTAGATCAAGCTCTGCGTCGGATAGTTCGGGAATCTTACGCTGTGCAAACAGCCAGTCTAAGCCATCGATCTTGATTTCACGAGCACGGCGTCTGTAGTATGAGAGCTGCCCCGTCTCTTCGTTTCTGTGTTCGTAGGACTTCGTAATCACGCTCTTTGATACAGATACGTCACTCATACAGTTGACGCAGTATTGCACGTCAATGTTCGATGCGTAGTGTAGGCAGAATGACTTACCACAGCCTGCACATTCGATAGATGACTTGTGAGTGAGATTTAGTTCAAGGCAGGAATCGCATACTAGGGAGGTTAAGTGACCTGGGTCTTCGTCGATAGGACTATCTGATGGCAGGGGAATCGTCGTTGCGGTTGCTTCTTCTGGTGTGATCTCTTCTGGCTCATCTGTTGGTATCGGAGGTTCTTCCTCGATTGGACTATCCGTAGACTCTGGGAACACATTGTCGGCTGCTTCATCTTCTATGGACCAGCCGTTAATACCATCATCCATGCACTCTGGCATTGCTAAAGCTCCTTCACTCTTAGATTGGACTGCTTATGCTACTAAACTTTGTTTTTTACAGTTGCTCCTCTGCGCTTCTTTAGCGCGGGCCATTTCCTCCAGAGCTAGAGGGTAGATTTCTACGGGGAGTTTCTTAGATATGAAGTAGTGTAATAGCACACGCATCAGAGCACTCATTGACAGCATTGGATATTCTGTCTTCAAAGCCTCTGCCTGCGCTCGGAAAATTCGGACGGTCGAAGTGACGGTCAAGGCGCTTTGTCTAGGCATGAGTCCATTTTACCGTTGTTTACACCCCTTGTCAAGAGGGGCGAAAACCGACCTAAGTCGTTGAAAACAAAGGGACCAGCCCGATTTTCGGGGCCGGCCCCTCAGCATGGCTGTAGCATAAGAAATGCTACAGCACCTCCAAAATGTCACCATCTGTCCACAACATACGTACCCAGTGCGGACTTACGATACAGCCGTCGCTGGCATCATGTGACATATCGTCAGTATCGCCATGGTTCAAGAAAGCACAGCGCCCGTACATTCTGTTCGTTGGCTCTGGCTCTAGTCGCCAGCACTGAGGACCACGTTTTGGGTCTTTATAGGGGCCGCGAAAAGTATAAGTCCCCGCTGGAATTGGACCTTGGTCAGCAATGTTTTGTGAGTGGATGTCGTTGAGCATACCAGGATGGCCGCTATAGCCAACGCCGATAAGCTCTAGGTCGGTGGGTTTTATACCATTGTCGAGAGTTGCTGGACCGGTGCCATTTTCGATGGAACGTTTGAAAAAGCAGCCCCAGTAGCGATCGTAGTAGTATTTCATAGATTCACCTCAAATACATGAAGTACAAGGTTGCCTTCAAAGAAGAGTGCTGTTCCGATAAACTTTCCAGGTTTTGTTATCAGCCATCCAGTACCTAGGCTACGAAAATAACGTGATTCTATCACGCCTATTTCAGTGTCTATGAGTGCCCACAAATAAAGCTGGCTATTTTGTGTGCCAACGCTCAGTATTTGAGCGTTGCGTGGAAGTTCAAGAGTTGTATCGCCGTCCATGGTTAGCGGATACTTGAATATTTTGAGTTTCATTTCTGGCTCCTTGAAATGAAGACATTCGCAGTTAACTTCGCTACAATCTTCGGTATAGTCAACGTGAGATTCTCTCATATGAGCACAATTAGCACAAAGATCAGCAATATGCTCATACCAATAGGATTCATCAGCTTGCTCTTCATCAGGATCAGCCAAGCCTGCATCTTGAGGAGACACATAATCTCCTCCGTAATGCTGCTGCTCCATCAAATGCTCAGCTTCTGCTTTGGTTTGCATACTGCCTCCTTATCACCTCATTCTGATCGATGATAGTTGCTATGTCTTTGATGGATACGAACGCGCTGTGCGCTCGCTTTGTGGTGTCCGAGCCGGCGATTTTGTACAAGTAATCTCCCATACCGAGTAAATTCTCTGCACCGTTTTCGTCCAGAACTACGCGAGAGTCCACACTGGATGGAAGCTTAAAGCACACACGCGCCGGGAAGTTTGCTTTGATGTCACCACTCAGGATTTTGACCGATGGACGTTGCGTAGCTAGAATAAGATGCACTCCAGCGGCGCGACTAATCTGAGCGATGGTCTTAAGCAATGAGTGAATTGACGGTGGGCGCATCTTGCGCTCTATCTGAGAGAGAAATCCAGCATCTTGATCCAGCACATCTGCTAGCTCGTCGATGACAAGAACTTTGTACTTCATAGGTTTGTCGTCGTTCATGCTGTTCCACTCTCTGATATTACGACACAGCCCACTCATTTGCTGGTTTCGCAATCGCACTTCTTCGAGCAAGAGCAACAGCGCGGCGCGTAGGTCACTGATGTTGTCGAGGACGTACTTGACATGTCCAAGTCCTCTAAAAAGTACGAGATCAAGGTTTTTTGTGTCCACAAGTATAAACTCCAGCTCATCTTCGTTACGGAATAAAGCAAGCGAACATATAAGCTGGGCGGTGTAGACACTCTTACCACTATTAGTCGCGCCTGCAATGAGGAGGTGAGGTTGTACTGCCAAGTCGGCATAGAGATGTTCTCCTACTGTGGATTGGCCCATTAAGAGAGGCAGAGCCATGCCTGCTGTGACGGGTGAGATCATCATTTTGTGAAGGCACTCGTCGAATTTAATAAGCTGCCTGTCGCTTCGCGGGACAGATATGGTAAGCTCGCCGAGAAAGCGTTCAATGCGAACGGATTCTACAGCGAGCGAACCAGCAAGTTCTTCTTCTTTGTTTAAGATGCTTGAGAATTTTGGCTCGCCTAGGGGTCTAAAGTAGAATGTTCGTACTACTGGCCCCTCGACCATGCGAGTAAAAAGCGCACCAAAACCTAAGACAAGCATCTTACGTGTGAGAATAGCAACTTGCTTCTGTACCAGCGGTGGATAGGCAGCGAGGAGAGCTGATTGTGCTTGAGCTGCTTCACTTGGAAGCATTGTTGCGCTCCTTGTAGTATTCTAACTGCTTTTCCATGCAATGATCGCCTAGTTCCAAGTGGCACAGAGAATTATAGTGAACATAGACTGCGTTAATACGAAACTTGCTCTTTGAAGCTGGCACTTTGCTGTAGGCCAAGCTGGTTACTTTGACTAGTTTCAGCAGCTTGCTCTCAAACTCGATTTGTTTCATTGCTCCGCTCCTTTTTCTGTCTGCGTTCGTAAAAATTCAAACCAGCTTTATTAGCCGCTTGAAGAGCTTCCCACATACGTTCTCTGAAATCTTCCGATGCAGATTCTGTGCGGTGTCTTGAGGTAGAAGTAAACCAAGCCTCCACCATTACGAAAAGAAGCTCGCTTGATGGACGCTTCATTTCCGCCTCCCCACATTCTTCGCCCACTCGTCAAAAGAATCGAAGAAGTCCTCAAACCACTCTTCATAACGAGAGGCTAAAAAGAGTGTAATGAAGGCGACGAAAAATCCAAAGCCTACGCCACTGACTATTACTAAGAAAGTTCTCATTTCTGCGCCCCGCTTTCTACTTGCGCTCTAAAGCTACTAGAGGCGAGCATCAATCTGTGGCACGGCGCCAAGTATTTGAACGCCGTAGCAAAGTTGACTTTCTGCGGATCAAAATGTAGGAAGTATCCGCCGGTTTTATCGGAGAGATACTTTAGCAACGCCATCTCTCCTTCTCTGAAGGCAGAGCCGAAGAATACTGTGTCGATTGGAATGCAAGGTCCATGCGCTCCGCTAGTCTTAGAGACATAGCCACCGGATAAAGATTGGTCGCCTATAGCGTACGCGATCTTGATGATAACGTCAGCGCTGGCTATCCAAGTATCTGGAGCGTTCGCACTAAAAACATAAATCTCGTCACTGTTCTCTGGCGACAGTTGGTCCGTCGGCGCGCCGTCTGTGAAAGCGATCAAGCGAGTTAGTGTAGGCTTCGCCTCAAGTGCTTTCTTGAGTGTGTTAAAGAATGGCGTGCTGCCGGAAGAGAGCTGGGATTCTTGAATGTCCGCGGCCAGCTCCAAGAGGTTGCTACGAAGCTCAGTGCCCCATCTTGCCGTATTCATGAAGTGCACCGCTACAGCACTCTGGTTAGGAATGCAGTTGCGTAGGAATTCTACTACGCCGCGCTTTGCATTCTCGATTTGTTCGTTCATGCTACCGCTATCGTCAAAGACTATGCGGTTCCGATCTGGACACTCGCCGGGTGGCAGATAGCGTATAAGAGCGCTACGCTCCGCTCCGGCAGGTAACGCTTTTGCCCTAGCAGCTTCTATCGCTGCTCGCTTAGCGTCTACGGCGTTTCTATGGTTTTGGATTTGAAAGACCATTACAGTTCTCCTTGATTTTGTTGATGTAGTACATAAGTTTCAGCAATACTTCAGGCTCGAAGTATATCACAACCTTCTCGCGGTAACAATGGTGAGAACCTGTCGAAAGGATCAGAGGAAAAGCTTCTGACTGCTGCGCATAAACTCCATCACCGAGATACTCTGGCTCAAGCATTGTTATTCTCCATACAGGAGGATCATTTATCGCACAATGATCTTCGTATGCTTTTTCAGGAGTTATGTACTCTGCAAAATCTTGAGGACCGTGCGAATGGCGCTGTTTCTTAGGCATTGTTAGTTCTCCTTTTAAAACATTCATGTCTTAACCAGTTGCGTAACTGCGCAGGTGTGGTAATTTCTCTCTCCAAGTTACAGCGTTGACAACTAACAGAGACATAATCGAATGTTGTGATATTCTCTTTGTCGTGTATCATAACTTGAGTGAGGAATTGTAATAAGCCAAGCGCTTGACCAATCTTAGGCATTGTACACACTCCAGAGTGAGTTTAACTCAGTCATTTTTGTACCGTCGCCGTTATTACGATCAGGATGATACCTGAGTGCAGCGCGGCGATAGGCCGACTTGTCAAGCACATCTCCCATTAGGGCTTTGAGCTTCTGCTCAAGCGTTTCCTTCGTCATCGGCACTGCTGCTACAGGCTTGCCGTAGTTATAGAAAAAGTCTTCCGGCTTCAGCCTCTGGCTATGGCCGTTGAATGTGATTCGATTGTTTAGTGCTTGCGCTGCGAGGTCTTCTACTTCAAAGCACTGAATCTCACTTTGAATAGCTTTTGTAACATCCTTGAGTGCTTGTATAACTTTCGCGCCCCAGTCGTCAAAATAGCTCCAGACTTTGTTTGTTTCGTCGTAGCTTCGCTGTGCTACAGGAGGATACTTCAAGACTTCCTTGCACATTTCGAAAGCAATCTGCTCTTTGGGGTTGCGAAAGTTTATGGCGAGGTGGCCATCGCCGTAGGAAGAGAGACGCATCTCAGTCAGAATGATTTTGCCAGTGGCGTCTTTGTGCTGTTCGTAGTATAAGTACACGGCTTCGCTGTCCTTTCCCGCAGCAACGCTGCTAAGAAGTTAGAGGTTTTGCAAAATTCATAGGAGCATCCGCCCGGAGGTTTTTAGGCGTCCCCAGATGCTCCTATGTGTGGAATTTGCACCACAAACCGCTCAGCTATAGCCTAGGCTTCGACTTCTTCCGTCTCGGCGTCGGCGGTGCCAGCCTTCTGCATTGCAGAGATCAGACTCAGCACAGCGGTAGCAGCCGCATCCTCACTGTAGCCCGCGGCGACCAGTTGCTTGAGCAGCTTATCCTCAAGCGACAAACCGCGCTTCGACGGCAGCGTGGAGATGCTGTAAGTGCCGTTCTCGTCCACACCGACACGAAGGTCGATATTCTGTCCGTCGAGTTCTGGTGTAGGCTCGGCCTCGCCGTCCTTGTTCGCCTTCATAGCAGCCTGAATGACCTGAGTCTGCCATGCGGAGTGGCCCTTCTGGATGATGTAGAGCTGCTGCTTCGGATCGGGATACAGCAGAGCGAAGCCATCCAGCGACTTGATGTCGTAAGTGGTAAATTCGTTCTCGTTGAAGAGATTCAAACCTGCGGCTTCGGCGTTGGCCCAGTTCACCGGCTTGCCATCCTTGTCTTTCTTTTCGGATTCGACAAGAATGCTCTGCGTCTTGATCACCGTGGTTGTGTTACTGTTAGCATCGGTGACAGTTTCAAAGCTAACATACCGACGCGCCATATCTTTCCGTTGAGAGATGGCGCCTACGGCATCTGCGAGTGTTGCTGTGGAAGTACCCATGTTTGTACTGCTCCTTTGGTGAATCAGATTCTCCGTTTAAGGAGAGTTTGAGTAGCACCGATTCGGTGCGTGTACTCTTTAGGACGGAGGAAAAGAGGGGAGAATGGTCTAGTAGAAGCAAGCTGTTACGCCGGTCTACTAGCGCCCAAGAGTCTCTTCGGCTCCGTCCTAAAGAATACACTCTCAGTCTATGCTGAGATTGAGTGTATTCTTCGGGGTTGCCGCGTTAAGTTCGTGCTTGGAGAATTGCTTGAAGCTGTGCTTTGGTGAAGTTGTTGATGCTGTTGATGGGGCTGTAGTTGATATCAAAGATATCAAACACATCCGCCAGAGCATCAGGCTTGATTACAAAGGTTCCTGGTTCAAGCCATTCGTCACGCTCGTCTTGATCTTCTACTGTGAGCTTCAGCACAAGCGTTACTTCGATTTCTTGCGGAAACGTCGTAGATACTACGGCAGGTGCTGGATGTGGAACGTTGATTGATTCGGGCATTTGAATTCTCCTTGGCCATTCTTCAATTGTACGCCTTGCGGCGGCGGGTTGTCAAGGGCTAAAGCCCTGTTTTTGCAGGGCTTTAGGGCATAAAACGAGTCACTGCACCGTGTCAGTCGGCGCAGGCGTTTGCGCTATTTCTGGAACGGCGGCGCTCAAGAGAGAGAGCACATCTTCTATGCAATTGCAATGTGCTCTTTCGTGTACGAATTGCTCGAAGTCCTTGTCGGTTGAAGAAGGTGACAGCTTGTCGTAGCTAACGCCCATCAGATAATGCGCAGCGTTGTGAAAATTCAGCACTGCGTCCATAGCTACGACACCGATATTGCAGAACAGATTCTCCGAAGGCGTCGCAATGGTCATAGATTCGAGCGAGTTTTTGTTCGTGGGATGGCTGACCTCGCTAAGCATGTAGCTGAGGAGCATATCAGATAAGTGCTCAATAGCTTTGATGTAGTAGTATTGAGCTATCTCCTCCTTGCTCGCAGCTGGGTCGTCGAAGAACTCAGCTTTGGTGCGTGCCATCGTACGATTCAGCACTTCTGCCAGCTCAGTAGTACATCTGCCTAGCGCTTGGCTGAATTCGTGGTAACGTTCCGGTTGAAAAATCTCATGAACAGAGGGTATTTTTCTGTCCACAGCTTCGGTATTTTCATCAAGCATCTTAATTCTCCTTTTTCGGCTTCGCCGGTAGAGCCTTAGCTCTGTGAGCTAGAGGTAGCATTATAGGCTGTCGAATTTATGCTACGGTATAGAGAAGTTTCCCCTACTTCTCTAGCTCTAGCTCACAGAACCGAGGGTTTGGATGAAGTGCTTAGACTTTCTCCTTCGTAAGACGTGCGCTGTTTACTGAATCAATCGCATCTGCTAGATTACGGTCGATCATGTCGCAGTAAGCGTTCCCTGCTTTTTCTCGTAATTCCTTCGTCAGTTCCATCTCATCCTCCTGCGCCTGTAGCGCGGCTACCTCAATCTGTGATAGAAAGTCTGTCAATAACCTTTATCTTCCCTGCTATGTGTCCAGCGTGATACGAGAGATCGAGAGTTTGGTCGATGTACTTAATAGCATCGCTGTCGATAGCAAAGCGTAGCTGTAGCAGATGGATCAGCAAGTCACGACTTTCGGAGATGTGCGGATCTTTTTGAAAATTGTATGCGATGATTGGTACTGTCGGTGTGGACATTGCAGATTCTCCTTTTAGAGCATCAAAACTGCTTGCTTCGTGCTCTCTTCCCTGTAGGAACTCCATCGACCAGAGTCTATTGAGTAGTTTTATTCTACTCGCATCCTGTCGATGAGTTCGCGCATTTTGGTTGGCCTAGTAAGACCATGCTCTACAGGAAAGAGAACCGAAGTTCTCTCGCACCGAAGGTGCTATGCTTGCGCTTGCTGAAGCTGTTGCTTTAGCTTTCGCGCTGCGCGATAGCGTTTAGCATGGCTCACAAACGTAGGTTGTTTGACATGCTGCAGCGTCGGCGTCAAACGCATCCGCGCTGCGTCTACACGAGGGGTTGAGTCAGCAAAACGCCACGTTGCTTCTAACTCGTCGGCGCTTACGTCGTGGAATTGGGTGCTTCGCATTTTCGGATTCTCCTTGTGCGCCGAAGGCGCTGCTGCTTCTGTAGCTGTAGCTCTGTTACGTACCGCGGCGACTTGTCGCCGTAGCTGTACTGCGCAGTAACTGCTACTACAACACATGCGCTAATGCAGTCCACGGCGCCTCCGGCGCTGCGGCGTTGGTTTATTCAAATACGATCATGCCGAACATAGCAGCTAACGTCAACATCACGATACGGATGATACGGCTGATACGACGTGGGTATGTGCGCTCTGCGAATGAGAGCAATGTAGCTGTGAGGAGCAGAAAGAGGGTTGCTGAAGCATATTTCATCTCATATTCTCCTACGGAGCTTGCGCTCCCATAGCCGCATCAAGCAACACTGTGACGTTATAATTGATCTACTGTGTCAGTGCAACCTAGTGCGGCTATGGCAGAGCAAGGTCTGCCAGCGTGGCTTCGTCGCTACAGTGCTACGTCGCTACAGCTTCAGTAGCCACGCCGCGAGCCAGCAGCCTACTGTGATGATTGCCAGAATGTACGCTGCTTTCTCTGCTTTGTAAAGCCAATGCAGCGACGTGTGTGAGATGTTACCTTCTTTGGTCCAGTGATAGGGCATTGCTGGTGTTCTCCTTTGTGCTACGGTTCTACAGAGGTGAAAAGTCCTCAAACGTGGGATCAGTAGCGTTATCTACTTCTTCAAGAGGCGCGTACTCTCTTCCCTCTCTAGCAGCCCAGACTTCTCTAGCGTCCTCAAGATCATCTTGCGTAACGGAACGTGCTAGAGAATCCTCTCTGATCTGTGCTGTGATAGCTTTCTTATTAGTTTCCACAGATATAGAGAGCAACTCCTTATTCGTTACTGTCGGCAGTTTCAAAGCTACGGCGCGTACAGAGGATATGTACTCAGCTCTTGCATCATTATACGCTCTGCACTCTACTTTGAACTTATCCCTATGTCTAGCATACTGCAACACCGCCGCGTCTGATGCCGTCGGTCCTGTAGCAGCAAGTCTTAATCTCGTATTATACGAACACGCACTCTGATACCTAAGTTGTGCCTCAGCAAACCTCAACACTGCCTCAGCATTAGTATTTTGTATAGCCTTCGCAAAACTCATTCTGTCCTCCACTTGACTATTCTATCCCATCGAAGGGTGGTTGTCAAGTCTGGAGCCGAGGCTAAAGTCTTTGTTTTGTGTCTTTTACACGACCCACCCTAGCGTCACGATTTTTTTCGACCCGATGTGGGCTTTGTGCGCAGGCGCGGGCGAAGCCGTGCAAAGAGAAAGTGTAAGAGAGTTCTTAGTATATGTATATATTATTATATATATATTTATTCACTATAAGAACTACCCCTTTCTACAGCTTTTCATAACCGCCCCTTTCTCCCTTCCAACCGCGCATCGGGTAGAGCAAAAACAGTGACGGTAGGGTAGCCGAGCAAAACGAGAGAAAACAAAGGACTTCGCCGAGTCTGACGGGCATAGACCCACCCTTCCTTCTTACAGAATAAACCCGCAAGCCAGAAGAGAGAGAAAGCATACACTCCACACACGCACACGCAGAGCTAGACAGGGATATTCTCCCTGTCCGCTCTGTTGCTACGGCACACTGATGCGCTTGCGCTACTTGATCATGTTCTTATCGAATCCGTAGAACCTGCACACTGCGCGGAACCCGGATTCCATCTGCTCTGGCATAAAAGTACGTTTGTCGAGCAGTTTCGCTTTCAATGCGCTCAGCAATGTAGCAAGCTGACCGCCGGTGCAAGTGTCCTTCAGCGTCTCAAGCTGTTGCTCGGCAAACTTGCGGAGCACATCCTCTTTGCTGGTCAGCGTCATATAGTTTGATAACAGTGTCAACACATACGACGCACGCATATCGCTGAAAATCTTTGTCGATGCTTCTTGCTTCAAGCTGTAGATCGCATACAACGTGGCGCTGTCCAAGCCTTGCGCTGCATACTCTACTAGGTCATCGCGCTCTGCATCCTTGAGTGCTGCCCACCGTGAGGTTAGTGCAATTTTCTCACGCTCTGTAAACACTGACAGCGGATTGAATTCTGTTCCCGCTGTCGCTCTGGAGTCTGTAACCTTCACAGACTTCAACTCTGTTGCATTGGTTTCTTGTGACATATCATTCTCCTGTACAGGGTTTCATACCCTGTGCGAGTGGCTGTCTCTATATAGATAAGCTGCCTCAGCAGCATAGAGTGGTATGAAGTAGCTGGCCAGTAGCGCATCGTCTGTACTAGACTATGCGGAGCCGCTATGTTCATCCAAGCCACTCACACAAGGTATAAACCTTGTGTGTCTAGACGTGTGCGAGTGTCACCACATAAGCGTTATGCTTCCCACACTCCCTAGACTCTAGCACGCTGCGCATAGTTATACGCTGGCGTGCAATGCCTAATCAGTTGTCAATCGCACACTGTCACTGTGCTACAGCTCTCAGTATTCCGGCGGCCTTGGTCGCGCTCTGTTCTTACTGTCTCAATTATCGGCTTATGCTACCCTGGTGACTACATCACGGAAGTAACTAAACGCTAAGTCTTTAGTACCCAGTATTTCAGTTACTATTATTCCGTTGACAGTACTTGCCTCTCTGTGCTACGTATCTGCACTATGTACTTCAATGCTATTAACTCTCTAGTAACTACCGCCTCCGGCGCCCTCCGCCTCAAAAAATAAATTCTCGTGCGCGACGGTGGGGGGGACCCTCCTTACAATTTTTTCAGAAATTTCACTGCCTAGGCTGTTAGTATAAGAATAACTTGTGCTGTAGTGCCGAAGCACTGTAGCGCTGTAGTGCTGTGGTGATATAGTATGGGGCTGTAGAAGCAGCGGCGGCGAGGCGCTGGCGGCGCGGTGTGTACGCCAGAGGCGGCGGTATTTTTAGGGCGCAAATTAGCGCATACACCCTTGACACGCCAGCGGCGGCGTAGTAGACTTGAAGCATGGATACGTGTACCAGCGCGGCGGCAGCGTCAGCGGTGGCCGACACTACGTACATCGATGTTTCTAAGACCGTGGCGGCTTTGCAGGAGCTGGTCGAAGACACTTCGCCACTGCGGCGAGCACTTCGTGCGCACTTCGCATCTTACGGCGGCCTCTTAGAATCTCGTGACAGGCTACAAGGAGATGATCTCTAATGGCACAAAGCGGTAGTTCTCTAGTTGATTCAGTAGTTGGTGCTGCGAACAAGGTGCGTGACTTTATTGAGCACATCCCTACACCGTCGTTGAAGAAAGACACTACAGATCGTGCCTATGCTGACAAGCAAGTGCAAGATGCAAACGCTTCTTTTCGTAGGCAAGCGGCTTCTACGGCCGCAGCGAAGAAACAGGGACACTCGTACAAAGCAGCTCAAGCAGAGCATTCTAAGCAAGCGGCGAGGAAGTAGCATAGATGGCGTCAGCAAATAGTGGTTTTGCATCTCTTCACTACGGCGGCTCGATCAGTACTAAGACTTCTCGTCTTGGTGCGAAGCCGTCGAAGGGAAACAGCTTTCGGAAGCTTCGTCGTTTCGAGGATATAGTACGCTTAGAGAATGCTCAGTTTACCCCCACTCAGATTGGTGCTATGCTCTGTATCTCCGCCACCCGCGTGAAGACGATACAGAGATCTCCTGACTACCTCATAGCTAGGATGAAGATCACACACGGCATCATACTCGATCACGAAGCTAATCTCGCTATGATAAAAGAACAACGCCGTGAGATGCTCACGCAGCTTCTACCTCCGGCGTTGCAGATTTTGGCGAATGAACTCCAACGACCAGCCACAACTCTCGCAGAGCGCAAGCATCAAACTGCTTTGACTCTGGAGCTGATGGATCGTGAAGGTACATTCGCCAAAGTTTCTCGTACTGAAGTGAAGCCTGTAGATAGCTTTGACTTTGAGACTAAGGATGCTGAATCTCGTAGCATCATTAGCGCCATTCGTGCTGTATCCCCTCCCCCACTTCTGGGCGCCGCGAAAGGTGGCGAACACACCGCTATCTCCATTGCGGCGAATGCAGAGTTCTCGAACTCGCATACTCTTAGTGCTGTAGACCAACAGAAAGCATTGGACTCTCTAGAGAAAGCCGCACTCTCCTCCGAAGACGGCACAGAACTGCTTGAAGCAATGCCTACAGATGGGACGGTGAGTTAGTATGCAACCGATCACTATTCAAACAATTCCGCATGTAAATCATCGGTATCCTACTGTAGGAGACTACTACGAAGGTGCCAACGGCGCTCTTAACATAGTAGTTTCAGATATGCAAAACGAGAACTACGAATTTCTTGTAGCTCTGCATGAACTTATTGAATCTCATCTCTGTAAGCAGCGTAGTATCACAGAATTCGCCATTACAGAATTCGACATCGCATTTGAAGAACAGCGTCCGGCAGGTAACACAGATGAACCTGGTGACAGTCCTCGTGCACCGTATCAGAAGGAGCATCAGTTCGCTACTAAGATCGAGCAGCAAGTTGCCGCAGAGCTTGGGGTGGATTGGGATGCTTATGACAAAGTGGTTATCAACCTCTAAGGAGCAGAAAATGGCAAATAAGTTTATCACGTGGATCGAGAAAGTGCCGGCGGATTTGAAGAAGTTCTTCACGAATCCTACTGTAGATGCTGTAATCACCAGTGGCCTCGGTATCGTGGCGCTGGTTGATCCAGCATTGTCTCCGTTGCTGAATGGTATTACCGCTGCCGTAGCCAAGGCCGAAGCGCTTGCTGCCGCAGCGAATGTTCAGAATGGCAGCGGCGCACAGAAACTTGCCCTTGCTCTCGCAGATGCACAGGCGGCTTTTACAGCATACGAAACCGCTACTGGCGCGACCATCGAATCAGCACAGCAGACTGCAATTATTAACAGCATCGTAGCGCTGCTTAACAACATTCCAGCTTCGACAACTACTACGACCACGACTACTGCTACTGTAGCTACTCCCGCAGCGGCGTGAAGCGCCGCAGGAAGCGTCAGTATATTCTTCTAAGGAGTCTGCCATACCTAAAGCCGCCGAGCGCCGTCTGAAACGTGAGGCTAAGAAGCAAGGTCTTACTGGAAAGCACGCGGCGGCTTATGTCTACGGCACTCTTCGTAAAATGGGCTGGAAGCCAAAGAGGGAAAAGTAATTGAGTCAACGTGAGATAGAACAGAAGGTACGAGATGTACTTCGTAGCTTAGAAGTTGGAGCTACTGGGGATACTTTCGTACCTCGTTCTACTGTGCTAGGCTATAATCTTATTCCTACGGATACAGCAAAGACTGGTGCTGAGAAGAAGCTCATCTATCGTGCAAACTCTCTGATGGATCTGTACTACTTTAGCACTGTAGTAATGGGCAAGAATCGCTTCTCCAAGAACCCAGACAAAGCAAAGAATCTTCACTACCAGATGTGCCTCACTGTAATGAAAGACGGCCTCAAGGAAGGAATCGAGATTCCACGTGACCACTTCAAAAGCACAGTCTACAGCGAGTGTTTTCCGATCTGGCGAGCATTACCTTTTGGCAAACGGGAAGAAGATTTCTTTAGCTCAGTTGGATACTCTGATCTCTATATTGAGTGGATGCGTCGAACCCACAGCCAGGACATACGCATACTACTGGTCAGTGAAACCATCAAGAACGCAATCAAACTGGGTATCCGAATCTCAAACCACTACGAAAACAATGCATTCTTCCGGCATCTTTTTCCTGAGCTAATGCCTACTGAGAAGGAGACGTGGACTAATGAATCTCTGCACCAGCGACGGACTCCTGCCGGTAGAGGTCAAGGAGAAGGTACTTACGATTTCATTGGAGTTGGAGCTGCCTTACAATCTCGGCACTACAACGTCGTCGTACAAGACGATCTTGTCGGGAGAGAAGCTCGGAAATCTTCAATTGTTATGGCGGATACTATTGACTACCATCAGATTCTGGTGGGCGCTACGGACAGCGATCCCAACAATCCCGGTAGAGACTTTGACGAAATCGTAGTAGCAAACCGCTGGTCCCACGATGATCTCAATTCACACATTCGGCAGGAAGAGCCTTATTTTAGTTGGACTACTCACTCCGCTTTGGGTGGTTGCTGTTCTCTTCATCCTTTCGGTACACCTATTTTCCCAGAGGCTTTCACTGCCGAAAAGCTCCTCCGCTGGAAGCATCGTCTTGGGAGTTATCATTTTTCTTGTTTTGCTGCTGGCACTTCTGTACTTATGGCTGATTACTCCGAGAAGCCTATTGAAGCTCTTCAAGTAGGAGATGAGATCGTAGGTTATACGACGGATAACTATCTAACACTTCAGAAAGCCACTGTACAAGCTGTCAATGTTAGAAATGCAGATGTTTTTGAATTTACAACCGCTTCGGGAAGAGTGCTAAATTGTACAGCAGATCATAAGTTTCTAAAGACTTCACATAGGACTGATGATCGTGGCGGACCCTATGCTGCTATAGTAGATTTTAGCAGACGTAAAAATCCATTTATGGAGCTTGCTTCTGTCTATACTCCGATCAAGCCGCCTTCTACTGAGCAACTTGCACTACTAAGTTGGCTTGGTGGTATGATGGATGGCGAGGGATCATGCGGAGTGAATGGTCAGTTATGTATATCGCAATCTCCTAGAATAAATCCACTGGTTTGTGCAAGACTAGAGGAGGTTTTAAAAAAGCTTGAGATTCCTTACGTTTACAGAGCTGACTCAGAGCAATACTTCTTGCATGGTGGAAGATCATTGAAAGTATGGCTATTGGCTTATGCTTCTATGGCTAAGCATCAACGTGTTCGTGATAGTTTATGGAATAAGCCAGGTAGAGTAATGGAAGATAGAGGTATTGACCAGGTTATAGGATTGAAACATCTTGGAACGTTGCCTGTATATAATATTCAAAGTAGTACAGGAAATTATATAGCTGCTGGTTACGCAACTAAGAACTGCCAGTTTCTTAACTACCCTATTGATCCTTCTAAAGCCAAGTTTAACATGGCGGATTTTCGGTACTTTCACTTCGAGAAAGTAACCGGCGCGTTGTCGATTCCAAAGGAAAGTCCAGTTATAAATCGCTTATTCGAGGTTTCGCAGCCGCAGCAATATCGCATCGTCATACGTCATCACGTCGCCGATGGAGATGTAGAGAAAGATATCTTCCCTCGCAATCTTGATCGTTACATGGTTGTTGATCCTAATCATGGCGGTTCACACTTAGGACAAGAAGTCGGAAAAGATGGGCGCTGTCGTCATGCTATCGCCGTGACTGGAGTAATGCGCGACCCACGTCGTGTCTACTTACTCGATCAGTGGGCTAAAGCCTGTCCTATAGACGACTTCGTGAAGAAGATCTTCTTCTACGCTATCAAATGGAAGCTTCGTACAGTCTACGTCGAAGCTGTAGCAGCTCAGAAGTATCTTCTCTATCACTTGAACTACTTCGTCGAAGAGCATAAAGATTCTCATCCAGAGATTGCTGGAATACAGTTTCTTCCTCTGAAAACTCCGCAGAATGCCAATGCTAAAGCAGAACGTATTGAGAATTTTATTCCAATCGTCGAGCGGCATGAGCTTTGGCTTGACGTAAACAACTGCGTAGAGACTAAGGAAGAAGCTGAGCAGTACGGACAGCGCAAAGGTTTAATCGATCTTCTCGATGTACTTAGCTACGGTCCTCAAGTATGGAAATTCGATACTGTATCTAAAGAGAAGGTCGATGACTTCATGGCTTTACAGAAAGTGCGGTTTGCTAGACGTATGGCAGCCGCGGCGGCCTAGTGAAAGGGAGCGGAAATGGGAGACGTCTGTACGACTGTATCTTGTCAGCTTGTTAAGGATATAGAAAAAGATGTAATAACTCTCAAGCGCGTTGTTATCGAGGGAAACGGAGAACCATCCCTAGTGTCGAGAATGACAAGCGCCGAGACTAAACTCGCACTCATTGTGTGGCTGAGCGGCTCAACATTGCTGGCTGTTCTTGCTACCCTGACCGCAGTTGTAGCAAAGCATTTCTAGGTGCTGTATGACCACCGAAGTACACGACAATAGCGCCGGATGGACTTTCAATACATTGAGAATTCATCTTCTTGCTATTATGGACGAACGAGAGAAAGCGCATGAGAAAGCTCTGAATGCAGCGCTGACCGCAGTAAAAGATGGCAAAACAAATGTACTTGCACTTTCTCTTGCTGGTTCGGCAGTGATAGCAACCATTGTAGCAATAGCAACATTCTTTGCGATGATTCACAAATAGGAGCGCATCCTCAAGATGCCATATCAACCGCCTACTTTAGTAACCGCAGATACGACAGGTCCAGGAGGTATCGGGCCTGCTAACTACGCGGAGATATGCGATTTCATCAAGGACAAGTGCGCTCACTTGGACAGGCGACTTCAGACCTTTAGAATCGAAAAACTTCCAGAGTACGTCCGACTCTACAAAGCTCGCCCGAAGAATAAAGAAGCCGACTGGCCTTGGCCTGGCGCGGCGAACTTAGTTATTCCCATCATTGGCACTGCCTGTGACGAGCTTCTAGCTCGCGTCGTAGCTGGTAAGTGGATGTATGATCCACTATGGGCTGCGATTATGAGTGGCGACTTGCCGGAGAAGGATGGTGAGGAGCTGAAAGCTGTGATTCAAGATTTCCTCATGGACATGGCTTATGCTCCAGAAGAGCTTGACCTCTACAGAGTAGAGCAGAGTGCCGATCACAGTGCGATCAAGTATGGCACGGGAGTTATCTACACTCCCTACGAGTTTGAGGAACAGGTTGAACAGATCTATAGAAGCGGCGGCGAGTCAGATGAAAGCTCTGTCATATCAGAGGAGCACATCTTTACAAAGCGTGATGGCCCACATCCTGAGCTGTTGCCTCTAAATCGCTTTATTTTTGATCCTTCTGTGCCGAAGCTAGAGAATATGAAACTCTTCGGTCATATCGAATCTCTTGATATGTGGGATGTAAAGGATCTAAAAGCAAAAAGCCCCTACTACAAGCAAGCCGACATTGACTATCTTCTAAACAGTCCTGATGCTGTGCAAGAGACAGAGATGGAGCGTGAGATTAATGAACAATTTTCTATCGACTCAAGCGGTGTGGATACTGGCGCTGCTCGCTGGTATGTTTATAATCTTTACTTTACATTCTTGCTTGGAGGAAAAACCTACTCCTTCAATGCCAGGTATCACAAGCGTTCAGAGCGTGTACTTTGGATAACATTCAATAATTATCCAAAGAACATGGTACCATATCAGGATATGAAGCTCGCATACGATGATGAATCCTACCTTGGCACCGGATTTGCTGAGATGATTCACATGGTGCAGAAGGAACTCTCGAACAACAATAACTGGCGCACGAATAATCGTAACATGGCGATGCTCGGAATGTTTCGCGCCGATCCAGAATGCAAACTTGGTTCAATGCTTGATGTATTTCCTGGTGTGTGTTTCCCAGGACGTAAGGATGAGATCGAGCACTTCAAGGCCGGCGCGGATATTGGCTACAGCGATGGACCAGATCAATTTCACATGGCTATTGCTAAGGAGCGCACTGGAGTTGATCCCGCCTCTGGTGGTACAGGCGGTGGAATAGTAAATCCGAAGCGAGGAATCTATAGCGCTGCTGGTACATCAATGGTGATGATGCAGCAGAATAACAGAAATAATCTTCGTACTGGAGATCTACGTTCCGCACATGTAAAACTTGGCTGTAAATTTCTTACGATGTATTCACACTTTGGCATAGGCGAGAAGCTCAAGAAGTATGGAAGCAGAGCTGAGAAGCTAAAGAAAGCTCTCGAAGCATACAAAGATGGCACTCTAGGTCTTCGGCTTCGTCCTGCTTCGTCTTCTATGAATAAGGAGATGGATAAGCAAAATCTGATTCTTCTCTCCGACAGGTACGATCGCCTCTATCAAAGTCAGGCGCAGATTATTCAGGCAATAAATACCCCAGGCATCAGTCCAGATTTAAGACAGTATTATCTGGACATGCTTCTTGCGACAAGGGCAACAGGGCAAGCCTTGTCGCGTGCATTTAGTATAGACAATGTGGATACCGTACTTCCAGATGTATCTCACATTGTCGAAGCCGCAATGAAGCAGCTAGAACAAGCTGCTGGAGCAGGAGCAGGAAATGGAAATCAAAACAGTGGCAGATCTGGTGCCGTATCAGCAATCCCTACGGCGACTATGGGAGCAGGAGGAGTTCCAGCCGGTTCTGGAACTCTTACGTAATATCAAAGAGGATCGTATCAACTGGCTAGCGAGTGTGCCAGTGAAAGGGACGCCGGATGATGTAAAGACGGCGACGGCGATTCAAGGGGCTGAGTTGAGATTTGCACTTCTGCTGCTTGACTTGCCTACGGCTATTAAGAAGTTCGACGAGCAGTTCAAAGCGCAAGAGGCGCTCAAAGAAAAGATGCGGCAGGCAGCGGAAGGAGGTAGCATCTAATGGCAAAGTTTCCATGGCAACGAACTGAAAAGGAAGATGGAGCGACAGAGCTTACTCTTCCTGATGAGCTTCAGCAACAGATTAAGGCTGGTGCTGAGGCTGCGGCGGCGCTTCCAAAGATCACCGAGATGCTGGAAGGCTTGGCCAAAACTCAGCAGGAAGATGCGGCGGCACGGAAGAAGGAAAAGGACGATACTGCGGCTGCGGCGGCCAGAAAGCAAGCTGAGGAGACTCAGGGAACAGTGCAGGAGCGTGTAGAAGCTCTTATGCTGGAGGGTCGTACCGCTGAAGCTATAGCACTCGTTAACCAACCTCTGACAAATGAGGTCCTACTTAGTCGCTTCGATCGCACTAAGCGTGAGGTCTTTGAGGATGACAAGTCCTTTGAATATTACCACGGCGACATCAAGCGAGAAGTCGATGCTCTGCTTGATGCGCAGTCTCTGCAATTTAAGGCTGACCCGAAGTTCGCTCGCGAGAATATCAAGAACTGCTACGACACTGTAGTAGGTCGTCATCACAAAGAAATTCTCGATGGCAAGATCAAAACTCGCTTTGCTTCTGGCGAGAGCGGCTCCAGAGGCACTTCGAGTGGCAGTGCTGGAGATTCTAGCGCGTCGCAGGCGGAGAAAGATAAACTTCTTGCTGGCCTCATGAGCGATCCAAACGTACTCAAAGCAGCTCGTCAAACTGGCATTCCGGTTGCGGAATATGCTAAGATGCTAGACGAAGAAGGGATTGGGTATGTATAATGCCTACTATTGATCACAAGGACCAACCTGCTATTGTCGGAGCGCCGAAGCCTTTAGCGGCCGCGCAAGTAGAGACTAAGTCTCCTACTGTAGACGCTGCAACCCTACAGAAGGCTGTCGAGCTGGCGCTAAAGAACCTCAATGCCAAACGTGTAGAGGCCGCGAAGCCCAAGGAACCAGATTGGGCTACAATCACCGAGGCGGAGGCTTCTAATCCCGCCGTCTATATTCCTGTAATCGAGCACGAGATTCCTGAGTACATGAATATAAAACTGAAAGATCCTGAGTATGCAGTCGTATGGGCTTCTAAAGACCAGCGTAGGATCGGACAGCTTCAGGCTGAAGGCTACGAATTCGTAAAGAAAGAGCATATGCACCCTGATTTCAAGATTCCTCTGGTGTTTGATTCAGAGGGTCTGTATTGCTATGAGGATGTTATAGCAATGCGAGTGCATAAGCGAATTCTCTTCGGCAAACGTCGTAGAATGCTTGAGCTTTCACAGAGGCAACTCAGCAATAATCGTCGGCCTCCGTCAAGCAGAATCAAGGATACGCTCGATCTCTTTAGCATTCCTTCTGAGCCAGAAGTCGGCTCGTTCTATGAACCAGTTCTCTAGCTAGTTTTCTAACCTCAACTGTGGTGAAGCAGGCACCACCTCAACAGAAATAAGGAGAGTATATGGCTGGTGCTAATCTAACCACACATCTGCCTATTTTACAAGTGCTGGAGAAGGCGGGTACTACGCCATATACCAGCGCTCAGCCGGAAGCGGCAGGGCAGACATTTCTTTCTGGCTCACCGGTGCAGTTAAACGCAAGCGGCTATGTCCAGCAATGGGATGGCACAACTGTGACGGCGGGGATTCTAGGAGTTTCGGAATCCTTTGGTCTTAACCTTGGCACTGCGGGTGCGGGTGCTCCTACTCCTCCGTTTGGAGGCATCACTGGTACGGATGCTATTCAGACCTACGGCTCGGTAGTTAATCAGCCGCTCGGTGTGAATATTGCTCTGGGCACGCCAGTTTCTGATGGGCGCACACTCTATATGGAGCCGAATCAAGATAATGTTTTCCAGGCTCTATACGACAACTCCACTGGTACCGTAACCGCCAACTGGACTACCACACAGGCAACTGTTGGTGCAATCCTTGGTTTGACTAAGGACGCCAACGGCTACTGGTACGTAGACGGCGGCAAGACTGGCGCTTCTGCTGTAGTGCAGGTTGTCGGTCTTCCTAATGGTCCTGGCCTCAACTCACTCGTCAACTTTGTCTTTCTAGCCGCTGCTATTCAAGTAGCCTAACCGAAGGAGATTATCTATGCCTCAAGTAAGAGCGAAATTCCCACAGTTGATGCAGCCGGGGCTGAGAAAAATCTACTTCGACAGTCTCGATAACCAGCTCAAAGCATCAGACTATCCCAAGGTGTTTCACGAGGTAGATTCTGACTCTGAGTACGAACAAGAACTTGAGATGGCAGGCATCTCAATTCTGCAGGAAAAACCTGAAAATGCTTCTACTGCATACACTGAGATGAAGCAAGGCGCTTCAAAGCGCGTGGAGCCGTTGACTTACTCTTTGGGTATTCGTACCTCGAAGGAACTTTACGACGATGATAAGTATGGCCTCGTCGGAAAGAAAGGTCCGACGCTGCTCGCACGCTCCGCGGCGTTTACCAAGGAGATGATCGCATGGAACGTATTTAACCTTGGCTTTACTTCCTCGGTTACTACGTTCGATGGGAATCCTCTGTTCTATAATCAGCACGCTCTGCTTGGCGGTGCGCAGGCTACGTCGATCGCTCCGGGTGCAGCGGGAGTTATCTCCGCTGCTGGTACATATCCTAACCGTCCTTCGGTGGATGTGGACTTCTCGGTAGCAGGGCTTCAACTCGCTACCAACCACGCGGCGCGTATGATCGATAACATGGGATTTCCCATCCGGCTTCGGTGGGTGAGTCTCATCACACCTCCTGAGTTGCGGTTCCTTGTGAGAGAGATTCTTGGTTCTCCTGGCAAGCCGTATACTGGAGATAACACCATCAACTCTCTGTTACCGGAGGACTACAAGAACATTGAGGTTCCTTGGCTTAACAATCCTTCTGCTTGGTTCCTTGCTGCAGAAAAGCAAGACCATGCACTTGAAGTTATCGATAGGGAAAAGCCTACTACAGACTTTGATGATGACTTCGACACCGATGCTATCAAGCAAAAGACTCGTATGCGCGTTGCTGCTTGGTGCCCACGGTGGCAGGGAGTGTGGGGAACTCAGGGACCGTAGAAGTTCAGGCTTCGTAGCAAAGTATCGCTACGATAGTGAGGGGTGCGACTCGCCCACCTGCTCCGGTCGCACCCTAAACTTCTTGAGGATTTAGAATGAGTTTCTTCGCACAAACCGGATTACGGCACACACACTGGACAGGTCCGTGGCACTACTGTGATAGATGCGATAAGAAAGTTAAGATCGCGGATTGCAAGCGGGAGCGCGGGTTATTGCTAGGACCGGAGTGTCAAGATGCTGGGGGCAGACTTGGACTTATCGGAGAACGGGATGTTAAGATAGCACAAGTTCTCGGAGACGGCAAAGAAGAGTTTGCTCCAGTAGAAAAGCTACGTAATCCAGATTTTGAAGAAGAACTTGAAGATTTTCTGCTGTAAAGCGCCGAGGCGCTAGGAGATTGATATGAGCCAAACAGATGGACGTTATACGCAAGACGTATCCGTTCCAGATTTACAATTCTTCATCGGCGCGTCGGAGTTCTTTGATACGGCAAATCTTGCTGCTAGATCTTCCGCTGGCGCCGGTCTTTTCGAACTTAACCTTGCAGCCACTCAAGCTGGTACGTTCTTTGCGAATCTTGAGACGTACATTCGTACAGGAGTGTATGGAACAACTGCATACGATCAAGAACAGTATGGAACGGCTGCATCTGTGCCAGGACCGTCACTTGTAGCGAATACTAACGATCCCGAAGCAATTACAGGTTTTCCACCTCTTCTTGCTGCGAATATGCCTACACTTGGTGGTATTCAACGTGGCCCAGTGCCGAAGGGAACTCAGGTAGACTCAATAGATTTAATCTATGGAGTCTATACAGTTGCGGCTACTCTGGCTACGGTTGGACTCACTTCTACGGTGTTTGCAAACAATGCAGCTCCGGTAGTCAGCAACTTGATTGCTCTTGGAGCCAATGGACTTACTACGACAGTCAACACGGCGGGACAAGTAAAGGTTATCAACGTGCCTGTTTCGACGCCTGCGATGACCATCACAGCAGATACGGAGCTTGTCCTTAACTTTAACCTCACCGCTGGTTCTGGTGGCACGGCGACATTTTACGGTGCTGTCGTTCGCTGCCACTACAACTTCAACTAGGAAAGGAGTTTGAGATGGCAAATGATTTCTCAGGACGTATTTGGAGAATCACCGGAGCTGGAACAACTCCTTTCGGTACACTGAATGTGAAGATCAAAGGTGGTTCTTGGACCGGCGGTACTTCAGGAAATACCTTTACAATAACAGATGCAGATGGTAGAGTCTACACTTCGACCTGGGGCGCATCTTCACAGCAAATAACCTTCGGCGAACTTGGTTGGCTTGAAAGTCCTATCACTTTCGGCGGGACTTTCACCGGAGAAGTTGATCTGTATCTTGGCACTAAGTAGGTAGACATGGGAGCTATCAAAGCAACAGAACTCGCTAATGGTAACATTGGGTTAGAGATTACCTACGGCGGAAAAGAATCCCCTTTCGGCGGCGTGGATACTTCTGCGCCGCCGGCTTATATTGATCCGAAGTGCTTTACGCAGTGTGATGGATTTATAGTCGTAAATGGCACTCTAACTGCGGCCTCGCTTAGATCCGTTACTATACCTGTGTTGTGGAATTCTACAGCAGGTGTAACTCTTATCGGGTTTGGGAATTTTTACAGTCCTAAGTTTGGTACACTTAACTATGCGCTTGGGTATACCGCAAGCGCAGTGACAGGTACTCCAACAGGTGTTACATATACGTTTTACATGACTTCATGGAGTCCCTCTTCTATCACAGCAGTATGGGATGATACTCTCGTTTACACTTTATATAATAGTCTGACGCCTGCGACAGCAGCATCTATCACAACTGCATTGCAGACTACTAGCATCGCAACTCCTGGAAGTGGAGCAGTTATTGAAGTAGCTTCTGTTACTTCTTTAGGTTCTTCTGATACGTCTGCTCTGGGCGGTGGTTATTTTGATCTAACTGGTATTCCAGTTACGCTTACTATTACTACTCCTGGACTTAACTATGTCGTAGGAACAACTTATTGGCTTGTTCAGGGTAGTAATATTACAGCTCAGGTTACTATTACCGGAGTTGGTGCTGGAGGCTCGATCACAGCGCTTGAACTTCTGCCGAGTTCATATACTACTCAGGCCAGCAACGCTAACAACAGCACACCAAATCTTGGTACGGTAGTCACTGAGTTAATATCGGTCGCTGGATGGGGCTATTCAATAGGACCTGCGAGTTTGTATTATTCAGTACAGAGCAACGTTGTATTAGATATTAAAGGACCGGCTGGCGAGGCAGAATATGCTGTGATTAGCAACGGTGCTACGATGATCGATCCAGGTTCTGTTGGATCTGGTGGCGTTGCAGTAGCTATGGCTTATAATGATAATGGAGTTTACAAGGAATTTGCAGGTTGGTCTTATACTACAATAACCGGAACTATTGTTTTGGCAGGTATGACTGATATCTCTTCCTCTTCTTATCCAAATCCAACCGGTACTGGTTATTCAGTTGGTGAGGTATATTATCTTGATATGCCTTATGTAGATGCTACAGTCAGTCAGGTAAACAGTGCAGGTAATTACACAAGTTTTCTTACCAATCCTCCTACGACTGTCAAAGAAGGTACGGCGCAGGTCCTAGTTGCTGCTATAGGCGCAGGAGGTTCAATTGCAAAATTAGTGATACTAAACTCTGGCTTAGACTCTGATGGTTATGGTACAATAAACACATCCAATGCTCCAGGAGATACCTTCATAGGTTATCAATCGGGAATATTCGTACTGACAAGGCCAGTTCCAGTATTGACTATAACTGGAAGTGTTTCAGATATTCTTAATACGATGGCTAACGAGATAAATGGAACGGCTGATGCGCCATATAATATCGCCGATCTTAATGTAACCGCGACAGTAAACACTCTGGCTAGTTCTCTGACACTCACGGCTATCATCCCAGGTACAGTAGGAAATAGCATCTCAGTGCAGGATCTTTCTACGATTACTGGTCCCGATTTGTATTATTACTACTTTCCAGTACGCACACTTACCTATTTAACAGGGGGTGATGATGGAACAGGTGTAGGTACGACGCTTTCAACTTTGTTGCCGTCTCAGGCTTCTATAGCTTCAGTAGGTGGTACGCTATACATTGGAAACATCGGACCAGCTATTATAAAATTTTCTGGACATGGAGAATTTGTAGTTTCGACAACCTCACAAGGCGTGCGGGTGCTGAGGAAATTTGCGGGTTCTCTTATTGGTCTTGGGCTTGTTCCAACACCAGGTACAATAGTAGATTCTGTAGACATGATACTGGCATGGAGCGCAGCAAATGCTCTTGATGTATGGGCACCACTTAATCTAGCAGGTAACATAACAGGGGCAGGTTATGAAATGCTCGCTGATATCGGAGATTATCTTACCGGCTTGATTGTGACAAATGCTACTGCTTTTATTGTACGTTCTCGTGGTGTGAGTTATGCAACTGCTACTGGGAATGCAACCTCACCTTTTACGATAAGTCATATCGAACTCGGCGATGAGGGAGAAGGCGCGCAGATAAAGGCTCTCGTTTGTCAGTATGGTCAGATGGGTTGCTATGTAGGAAATTCGGATGTATATCAGCTCTCTAACTCATTTACCGCTATCGGAGAGAAAATAAAAAAACAGCTTTTCTCTACTCTTTTGGATAATCCATATAGTTTATACGGGGCTGCTGCGTGTGCTATTTATATAATTGACGAGATTCCAGTAGTAGTTTTTATTGTTGGGACAACCTTCTTTATCTACAATACCGTAAGTAGAGCTTGGCAAACTGCTACATTGACTATACCTGCGGTAGATATTCAGTACCTCCTTGCAGGAGTGTTTGCAACCACGAATACAACGGCTTTGGTGAATTTGTACAATCAAGATCTTCTTACGGTTGTAGTAGAAGTGGCGGGGAAATATTCTTTTTATTCCTACGAAGCTGGTATTCCATCTTCGCAGTTGTCCACTTCTAAGCCAAGCACTGTGATCTTTCCAGTGGAAGAAGTGTCTTTTGGTAGAGATGTTACAATAGATGCTCTATATGTCAGTGTTGTTGCTCAACTTGCAGAAGATGTGACGTTAACTTTTAGCTTTGGTGACGTTCTGTTCGGTCAACTTATTCTAAAAGTTGCCGACTATACTTCAATGAATGTGCCTCCTATCGAATCTCAAGTTTTTCCTTTGAACTCTACACCAGGTGCTGTAACTGTTCGAGCACCTCAGCTTAAAGTAGAGCTGTCTCAAACTACTAGTATATTAAGCAGCCAACTTTCGATTGCTAAGATAGCGACTTTCGCATCTTACGACTCAAAACAGAGGCCAGTATAATGCGACCATACGACCCTAATACGTTTGCCCATACCTTACCAGATGCTCATCGTCAATGGACGCAAACTGTACAGCAGACGCTGACTGGTAATGTAGATATGGGCACAGCTAAGGGAAGTGCCCCATCCAGTGCTGGGGTGAACGCTGGAGTGTATACGCAATTCGACAAAGGGAACGGCTCTGGTACATTGATTCGGATTGCTGCAACTGGCTCAACTGATACAGGTGCGGCATATAGTTGGCCTGCTTCCGGCTCGCTCGTGATAAATCATGGTCTTCTGCGTCAGCCGATAGGCTTTCACGTCGTAGATCAGGACAAGAATGCACCTGTTCATAGAACAGCGGCGCCGGATAATAATCAGATCACTCTCACAACAACCGACCCAACAGCATCACATACGATTTACGTATTCTAAGGAGTCCACATGAGTTTTCTAGCTGGTGATTGTGTTACGGGTATTCAGGGACTTCTGATGAATCGGTCTGTGGCTTCTATGGTAATGATGGAGGCTATTCGTAAGGCTGTGCTTGAGCTTACGTCTGACTATAAGCACCCATTGCTTGAAGATACAGGCCCAACTTTTAACTTCGTGCCCTTTCAGAATAACTATGCGCCGAGTTTCTTTTTGAACACTCCAGAGGCTGCTCTGGACGTAACGAAAGTAAACTCGTTCTTCGTCTACATCGGCGGCTACTCAACGCCGTCGGTGTCAAACAACGCTTCTAATGCTGGCTACGATCTCAAGTTTAGAAGTTTCGATGCTATCGAGGTGCTGTGGAATATTCCTGGCGTGCCGATATACTGGACGCGGCATAATAATCAGATCTATATCGCTTCGATGCCTGATCAGAATTATCCTGGCTATATGCGCTATCAGACGCAGCACCCGCTGACGCAGAATGTCATCAATACGGATGCTCTAGCTACGACGTTCTCAGCGCAGCAAATCATGATGGCTGATGAGTGGCAAGAGATTCTAGAGTATGCCGCAGCTCTTAGGATAGCGCCTCAGGTAAACTTAGCTGATAAGAAGACAGAACTTCAAACTTCTCTCTATGGAGATCAGAAGTTCCAAACCAGCAGCGGTACCGAAGGAGCGCCGGGCTTAATCTTTCAGCGTACCTCACAACGCAATAGAGATCAAGGCACTACCACACGAAGAATGCGTCTCAGAATGGGGAGGGTGTAATGGCTACAAACAGTATGGTTCCGTACTCAAATACCGCAGGGAATAATCAAACAACTCCTGGCGCAGCGGCGACCTCTACAGCAAAACAAGCTCTTCCTGGATCGTCAACATCCACATCAACTTCTGGACTTGCAACTTCTGCTAATCCTTTAGTTCCTACAGGAACAGCGACAAGTTCTGTTCCTTCATCAACTTCGACAGCCGAATCTAGTGAGTTAGATAGTATTTTCGGTGCTGGTGTAGGAAGTGAAGTGAGTAGCTTCCTTGGCTCTATAAGTGGTACGCAGTCAACGGTGCTCAACGACTATATCAAATCTCTTGCTCCTCAGATGGCTACAGCGCAAGCGCAGACCAATGCTACACTCGGTGCTGGAGGAGTGTCTGCGAATAGTAGTGTAGCGGCGCTTGCAGATGCGAGTCTCAATGCTCAAGAAGAAACTTCTATCGCAAGTGAGAGCGCTTCGCTCACTGAGTCAGGTTTGCAGATGCAGGAAAGTATGATTCAATCTATGCTTGGCCCGGCAGAGAATTACAATCTCGAAGAAAGCATGATGCCTTATCAACTAGCTGGCGCTGGCATAGGTGCGGGTAGTAGTATTGCGTCATCACTGATTGCGAAAGGTTAACCAAGGAGCTTGAGATGAGTAAAGCAGATGGCAATACATTAGCTTGGCCGACTCCGCAGGGAGCTGTTCCTACTTCGGTAGGAGTGCTGTCAAGTGGTAGTGGAGTAGATGAGATCTTAAAAAATCTCGCTACCGATCAGACTTTGGTGCGCCAAGCCATTACTCCTATAGCTGGCCAGCATGTAGGACAGATTCCTACAGCGCTTACAAAGCAAACTGGGTCCGCTCCGCAAACACCGACGCCATATGAACGACCTCGTAGTAAAGGAGAGGCTATCGCCAATATGATCAACTCTGCTGGAAATGCAGTCAGTCAGGTTATAACAGCGGGGAAACAACAGAAGCAAACGCATCTTACAGATGCGGCGACGAAACTCTTCACTTCACAGCAAGCCTTGGACGAGGCTCAGCAGATGAAGGATTCTACTAATGCAATGTTAACGAACGCTACTGGCGAGGAGGCGAAGGGTTATCAAGCCACTATTGCGCAAGCAGACAAGCTGATTAAGCAGAACACTGATGTTCGTAATGGGGTGCTTGCTGACTCTAAAATGCGAAAGGCTTTAGCAAAGGGACTTAACATTAACTACATCGACCCTTCTGAGAACAAGACCGAAGAGCATCAAGCTGTGCAAGCGGCGCTGAAGAATGCGAAAACGATTCAAGAGAAGCGCGAGGCCGCTAAGAAAGTGCAGGCTGAACGTAATCAGCAAGGTGCGTCGAACTTCGGCGAGGCTTTCGCTAAGTCTCAGCCGCAGACTGTGGCACCGAATGTTATAGCACAGCAAAAGCTTGCCGCTTTTCAGAAGACTCAGAAAGCTAACCTTGCTGCTACCAGAGCTTTGATTCCACTTCTTTCAGCTCAGGTACGTGCGAACTCCGCGGCATCTACGGAAGAACGGCGTGAAGCGCATACTGATAATCTTGCTTTTATGCGCAGTCAAGATGCTTGGGACAGAATGCAAGCACAGATAAATGCGAGAGCATCGGCTCTGAAGACAGAGCATGGCTACAGACTCGGTGAGATCGCGGCGCGTGGTTCACAGGAGCTTGCTACTTTTAAGGCGAAGCTCACTGAGAAGGACGCCGACCCTCTCACCTCTGTGAAAGCATTTCAGGATTTCCAGTCTAAAACTACAGTCACGCAAGCAAACTTGGCAAAGACTGTTTCCGAACTTCAGATACAGCGAGATGCAGCAGCTAAGCAGAAGCCTTACAATGCTTCTATGGTTTCTAATCTTGACGCTCAGTTAGAGACTGCGAAGCAAGCGCAGGTAAGCTATGGTCAAGCTGTAGGCGGAATACAAACATGGTACAAGAAGATTGCCGGAGTGCAGGAAGGAGGTTCTTCTAGTGAATCAAAATCAAGCTCAAGTACCGACCGCAGCGCAGCCTCTACCTATCTCACAGATACAGCAGCCGATCCAGACGAAGAGGACGACAACTACTAATCCGCTTCGTGAGGTCATAGAAAGTGGCGAGGCAGCAGAGCATCAAGCTACCAGGGAAGCGGCGCTGAAGCAGAAGTACTCTTCGATTGATTCCATGGCTCGTGCACAGAAGATCGAGGCGCTGAAGAATCCTCATCTGAATCCGTACAAACTAATCGATCCCTACGATGGGTTGGCTAACTCACTACATCGGTGGAAGACGGTTGCTAATGATGCGACGTTATCACACTATACAGAAGAGCAAAAGACTGCCGTAGCTTCACACTATTACGATAAGATGATTGCTCCGATGTACGGTGGGATGAAGATCGCGCCGATGAGCAAGGAGTTATGGCTCAAGCAAGCATACAAGGAGGCTACGAATTATAATATAGAAGACTCCTATAACAACTCCATCGTACACAGTCTTGCACATGGATGGAATGAGGGATTGCCAAGTCTTGCTAGAGCGGGGCAGTATGTGTATAATACGCTTGGTAACGCTATTCCAGATGCAGTACAGTTGTATAAGAATCAAGTAGCAGAACGCGCGCTTCCTGACACACAGCGGAAGGCACTTCTTGCACGACCTTGGCATGAACAAGCAGCAGATTTACACAATCAGATTACTGCCGTGAGGCATGATTCTAAGCTAAGTGAGCTTGTCAATAAAGGTACCCAGCGTCAGACAGATGAGCACGAATTCTGGGCAGCGGCGTTGCCAAACTACGACGGCTGGCTTAATCATGCGACCTCTTTTGTAGCAGAGCAAGCTGCTCAGTTGCCAATGTATGTTGCTATGGGAGAGGGCAGCGGCGTAGCAAAGGGCAGTAATCTGACTGCCGAGTTGATGGCTACAACTGCTGGCAAACGAGTATTCGGATACTTGATGGCAGGAACCGAAGGTTATGCTTATGGCAAAGCCACGCGTAAGCAAGAAGACAAAGCTCAAGCGTGGCAAGATGCTGTAGGTTTCTCGGTGTTTCATGGCTTATTCAATGTAGCGGGAATGGGAACCAAGAAACTCGGCGACGTTGTTCAAGGTGTCGCAAAGGATGCAGTAGAACGTCGTGCTGCAAAACTAGAACTGGCGCAGCAAGGACTTCGACCTGCTACGGATGCAGAGAGATACGAAGATCATAAGAAAGAGGTTGGCAACAATCTCATCGTCGCCGGAGTACCGGGGCAGCAAGCTATCTATGTAGAAGCGCTTCGCCATGTAGGTGAGATGCAGGATTCTGGTCTGAGCCGCGCTGCTGTTAAAGAACATGAGCTGAAATTGATGAACGAAGACCCTGCTCGGTATGGACCGGTTCTTTCAGCGGCGAAGTTTATTCGTTCGATACTTGGTGATAAGAAACTAAGTGCCATTGAAGCTGGAAGTGAGGATTTTAAGTTTCTTTCTGCGAGGCTTAATCAGCTTATCATGGACGCTGGAAGTTCTCTCAACACACACGTAGAAGGAGTCCAAGAACAAGCGGCAACAAAGATTGCTAAAGAAGCATCGACTCCTGGTACAAAGCGTACGCTCGAATTCTACAAAGCGAAAGTAATGGCAGAACTTGCTAAAGATCCTGCCGCTGCGAAGATGGTAAAGCCAGAGCAAGTAGAGAAGATGGCTCAGCAAAAGATGGCAAAGGATCAGGTTAGAGCGGCAGCGCAAGCGGAGAAACAACTGACACAGAATCCAGTTAAAAAAGTTACATCCATTGCTTTGAAGGACAAGACCATTCCTGCGATTGAGACGCGTACTGAGTATAAGACAGATCGCTTCGGTCAGCGATCTGTGCGGTATGACAAAGTGCCCGACTACAAAGTACGTCTCAAGCAATATATGGCAACTGCAAAGAGTCAGGGTAAGACTCTCACTCAGTTCTTTGAAGGCATGAGTGACAAAGATTTTAAGGACGATCTTTCTAACCACTTCTATCCAAAAGCTCTTCGAGATGCCGGAGTATTCTTTGAAGGTCAGAATACTCGCGAAGGAGTGCAGAATCCTAACTTTCTTGCTTTCATGTACAACTACATTCACTTGATGCCACGTGAGTTTGGCAAGGAGCTTGAGCAACGGCTTTCGGATACTATGAAGGTTCAGAAATTTATGAACGGTAGGAAACCTTCTGAGCCGCAACTTATGTACTATGCCAAAGCTATGTATAACCACATGGATAACTTTCTCGGCTCCGGTAGATGGCCGAAGGAGTCTAACATCTTCCGTAGCACTCAGGATGACATGTGGAATTCTACTGAGTGGCAACGAGAGCTTCTTGAGGAGAAACATCTACAGGAAAAGCGGAATCTCAAGGACATGTTCGCAGCTGATCCTGAAGCACAGCGTGCTGCATTGATGGCACATAAGATGCTTCATGCGCAGCGTCTAGCAGAGTATGCCAAAGGTCCAAAGGACTTCAGTTCTCAGGGGCGTATCTCAGATATTGACACGATGATCTCCGATCTTCAAACTCAGACTGGCGCGTATGAAAGGATACTATTCTAATGGGCGGTCTTCTAGCACCTCTTGGTGAGATGTGGGCGAAGAGTTTGGAGCATGAGGGCGGCGTCGGCTCTAAGTTGCTTTCTCTAGTTGGCAATAAAGAATGGGAACTAGATGTATCTCCAGAAGGAAAAGCTGTGAAAGCACAGCTTGGAGAGTACCAGAGATTGAGGTCTATAGCTCTAGGAGAGCGCACCAAAGATTCTAAAGCTGTGCTTGACTGGCATCAAAGCTCGGATGCAACGAGAAATGCACTTCCTATTCACACGGCGACTGTCGCAGACCTTCATGCGCATGCACAAAAGATGGGGCATCCGATACAGAATGTAACTGCACGGATTCTTCAGCGCGGTGTTAATCCAGTATCGGGAGGTAATGAAAATGCTGGGCTGACGCTCAAAGAGCTAGATATTAAAAATCGCTCTCAAGCCAGACTCGCTGGATTAGAAGGCTCAGTCGGAGATAAGATGCAGAACGTGTCTCCGCTGATCGCTTCACTTCTAGATCATCCTGATCCTAGGGTGCAGATGAATGGTCGTAGGATTGCGGATATAGTTTCAAACGAGTTGAAGGATACACGAGTCTTTCACGAGCGCAGCGGCGATGCTACAAAGTCCGCTGCCAAAATGGCAATGAACAAGACCTTCACGACAGTGAATAAGTTCCGCGCCGCCAGTGAAGAAAAGCCGGTTCCTTTGCTGAGTACTGATCCTACTTACAAGCCGGTAGGAAATCCTGAGCGCGTGGCACATGAAGTCTTGAGACTTGTGCAGATTCCTTTCGTAGCTATACCACACGTCGGACAATACTTTCATCTCGGTATGTCAGCACCACTTCAGTCCATAGGCAAAGCACTGCTTAGAATGAACGCCGACGAGATGAATTCTACACTTGAGGCTTCTGGAATTCTGGCGAATACTGAGTGGGATGTAATACACTCTGAGGTTCTTGCGCGAAGTGGCAAGCTGGCCCAATGGACGAATCAGCCGACCGCTGCGGAGATTATACGAAAGACTATTCACCAGCCGGGATTTAACTTTATGCGCACGAAGCAACTCGCTGCCGCGGCGGCTGTAGGCTTCCACTCTGCGCAGTTCTGGGCGACAAATGCTCTACGCGGCGATAAGCGTGCTCTCGCTGAACTTGCTGAGATGGGCATCGACGTAGCAGATGTGCAGAAGCAAGGTGGTAAACTCACCGAAGCACAGCTTCAAAAAGGCGTGTACCACTTTGTAAATAATCGCTTCTTCGTCAATAAGACAATCGACCAGTCAATGTATGGCAATGCGAACTTCTTCATGCGCTCGGCTTTTATGTATCACTCTTTTGTATCTTCGGAGGCGGCGTACATCGGTAGGGAGCTTCGGAAGCAGTGGAAGGCTGGAGATATCAAGGGACTGGCGCAGTTCGTAGGTACGCTCGGTATTGTCTTCCCTTCGGTCGCGCCGATGCTAAAGAGTCTTGAGCTTCTTGCTCGAACAGGATCACTACAGCAAGCACAAGCATCAATGCAAAAGGATTATAAGAGTCTTACTCATCCTGATTCTTTCGGTGACTTTGCAGGCACTTATTTTGATATGCTTGCTCACATTGGTGCTATGGGTGCATACTATAATTACACCCAAGCTATCAAAGGTAGTCGTCTTGCAAATGCTGTTGTCGGTCCTATGATTGGAATGGGCATCACAGATACAGAGGATGCTGCGAATGCACTGAGAGGAAAGTCAATAAATCCACTTGGCAGAGATGTCACTCAAATGATTCCAGTCATAGGCAAGCCACTCTCTCACAGACTTTTTCCGACCTTGAAGGAGCAAAAGGAAAATAATCCTAAGCCTTCAAGACTACGCAAACATTTCAGACTCAGCAGGAAAGGAGGTAACTAGATGGCAGGACAAAGTGCAATGCTCTCACTCAAAGAAGCCAAAGCAATGCAGGAGCGTGTGCAGTGTGGAACGCATCACGTTCACACTCACGGCGAAGGAGCTAAGGAAAGTACTGGCCCTACGGGAAACAGGAAGAAACATCCTAAGAGCCAGCTCTTCGATCACTCAAACAACGAGCACCAAGACTAGGAGCACGGCATGAAAATAGCAATGTCCTCGTATAACGCAATGGGAGCGTGGTTCGTACTTCGTCTCCTTGCAGAAGGTCATGATGTAGATTACTACCTCTCCAAAGAAGACTACGTGGACGTTCTTGGGGGACTTATTCCGTCCCCCAAGAAGCTATCGCTGGATCATAGAAGGACGGTGCAGGGATATGGGTATCCGTCGTATGAAGGATATGATCTCTCACTGTTTGATCTCACAGGTAGAGCACGACAGGCGGATGCGTCAAAGCAACAGGCTCCGACAATCGGAGACGGCACGTTTGAGCATACAATGGAAGATGATAGAAAAGCGGGCATTGAAGTAATGGAACAAGTGGGTATCAGAGTACCGCCGTACCAGGAGTTTACCGAGGTAGGTGCTGCAAAGGCTTTCATCAAGAAAGAAAATGCGCGGTACGTATACAAACCCTACGAAGGTCCGGGCGGCTCAGAAGATAAGTCCATAACCTACGTAGCAAAAGATGCACCGGATATGCTCAAGGTCATTGACTTGCTGTACAAACAGTCTAAGCAAATGCCTTTTCTACTTCAAGAGTTTGTCAAAGGCACAGAAGCTTCGGTAGCCGGATTCTTCAATGGTACCAACTTCTATATGCTGAGTTGCACTCTCGAAGAAAAGAAGTTTATGAACGACAACAAAGGACCGAATACTGGGTGCTCTGGTAATTTGGTCTTCGCTGTCTCTGAGGAGTCGAAGCTCTATGGGGAAGGTCTGAAGAAGGTAATACCGATCCTCCAGAGTGTCGGCTTTACCGGCATGATTGATCTAAACACGATTCTAACTGAGGACCGAGCATACGGTCTTGAGTGGACGCCGCGCTTTGGATATCTCGCTGATCCTACTATAGCTCAGATGTATGGCCACGGCTATGCAGATATGCTGCGAAAGATTGCTTCTATGGGAGTGCCGGAGATTAAGTGGGAGGCGCCGTTTGGAGTTTCTGTGCTATTGTCGATACCGCCATATCCTACAGAGATACGAATTCCCAAAGCCAAAGACGTGCCTATCGAGGGGCTTAATCCCGAAGATTGCGAGCAGCTTTGTAGTACCTATATGTACGATGTAATGCTCGCGAAGGATAAGAAATCTCTCATAACTAGCGGTAACTATGGCTTTGTCTGTGCTCCAATAGGCGTTGGCTCCTCTATCGAAGAGGCTGCCGGAAGATGCGACAGGGCTATCGAAAAGATTCAACTCCCCAACATGCAACTCCGTACCGACATCAACAAAGCAACTCTCAAGCGGTATCAATTTCTCGAAACTAACGGATGGCTCTAGGAGGAAGTATGAAGAAGTGGCTTGGTTTTTTTGGTGCGCTGCTGTTCTCAGGCGTAGCTATCGCTCAGACAACCATAGTTGTCGGCGTTGCTACAGATTCAGATAGTACGCTATGGGCGAATGGGACGGTTTCTGTACAGTTTGTTCCTAATCCTTCACAGCCAAACCTGAATGTCTACCGTATTAACGGTGCTCCACTCTCTAGTGCTGTCACTATGCAAGGACCAATCTCACTTGGTAGCGGTGGAAGCTTTTCTGTTACTGTGTATGATAATACTCAAGTCACACCTTCTGGAAGTCAGTGGCAGTTTACTATATGTCCTCAAGCTACTTCTAAATGCGGTAGCGTAACCACTCCGGTGTCAGGTTCAGGACAAAGTATTACTACATTGATCGACGCTGCTATTCCAGCGCCGCGTTTTCCTGCAACAGCTGGAAGTTATGGTTATACAGATGTAGAGGCTATTCTTACTTACCCCGTAGGTGGAACTTATTGGAATGTCGGTTCGCTTTGTCAACGATACTACAATGGCAGTTCATGGGGTTGTGGAACTGTGCTCGGCTTGCCGATTAGTATTGCTAGTGGTGGCACGGGTGCAACTACAGCAGCAGGGGCGCTGGCGAACTTGGGCGGCGCGGCTCTCTCCGGCGCAACATTCACTGGGCCGGTGAGTGCACCGAGTCTGACACTTGGCACTCCACTGACTGTAACAAACGGCGGCACGGGCGTAACCACAGCAGCATGGACCGATCCAAGGACATATGGGGCACAATGCAACGGCACTATAGATGATACAACTGCCATGCAAAATGCCATCAATGCTGTACCGTCAGGGGGCACACTCTATTTTCCTCAGAGTGGGCTTTGCTTAATATCATCGACGCTGACGATTGCCAATGCAATAACGATGGAGGGAGTTGGCTGGAATAGTGGCCTGCTTGTTGCTTCCACGATGCCAACCAATCAGGACGTTTTGCACGTTTACAACGCCACTAATCCTATTTCAGGCTTCACTGCAAGAGACTTTGCAATACTTCCGCAGTCGGAAATTCCAGCGCAAAACGCCATTACCTTTGATGCCCAAGCGGGAACCAACACAATCTCGAACTTTGAAATTGACCATCTCGAAATTGGACAGTTCCATGCGCAGGCTATCGCCATGTATGGCCCAAATCCCTCGCTTGCATTTGACGGGGTTTTCACTGGGTCTGTGCATGACAGCGTGCTTACTGGGGGAGCGAACCTTCAAAATGCCGGTGATTCTCTGCATTTTCAGAACAACACGATAACCGGAACGGGTATCTTTATCGTGAACCTAATTGGCTTAGGATCGAATACGGCTCACGGCTTTCTTTTCGACGGAAACAACGTGACTGTCAGCGGCGGCGTGCAAGTTATAAATGCGTGGTCTGGACAGTTCACCAATAACAACATGGAGCTATATTCTGGCGCAACGGGCAGTGATGGAGCGGTGCTCGATCTTGCCGGAAATGCCACCATTCCACCAACAAATATCGTGATTCAAGGCAACACAATTTTGTCTGGTCCTTCCGTTAGTACTTGTATTCGGGTAAATCAAGTGGTTGGAACTTTCATCGGCCCGAACCGGCTGACCGTTGCGACCGGAGGAGACTACACGGTTACCGTTACCTCGTTGGCAGATCGAACGATGCTATTTCTACCATGGACTGAGCCGAATGGAGAACTCCCCGGATCGTGGCTATCTGATCCCGGTAACGTCGGCACGACGTTGGTATATCTTGATCCCACCACAAAAAAGTGGACCTTTAATCAACTAGTAAACTTCAACAATGGGATTTCGATCAATGGATACTCCGCGTTGCTGACCACGCAGCAGACCGGCACGGGTAGTATTGTTATGTCGGGCAGTCCGACGATCAACACCCCCACGTTGAACACCCCAACAATCGTAGGTGGAGCTACCGGCGCGGGAAGCATCGTGCTGGCGAATAGTCCGACACTCGTAACCCCTACCCTCGGCAATGCGTCTTCAACCTCTGAAACCATTGGAGGCGGTCTGACTATCAGTAATTCAAGTCTGATTGTGCAGGTTTACGGATCTGTCACCACCACAGGATCAGAAACCTCAGATACTCTGAGCGATGCACGGTTGACAGCAAGCAGTCATTGTTGGGCTATGGCGACCAACCCATCTGCGGCGGCTTTCACTGGAGTTTACACGGCTACAGGAACGGGAGTAATGAGTGTCATCCATTCGGCGGGTTCAGCGGGGGCGAGCTGGGCGATTTCCTGTAGTAAGAACTAGGCGCTGTAATTGATGGCACTGCGGTGCCTGAACAAGTAGGAGAAATTATGACGATTGTGATCGCAGGGGTAATTTTAGGGGTGGGAGTTTTACTGTGGGTGGTCTGTGCAACCCATCCTCCAGCAAACCCGAATTCTGAATGGTGGGACGAGGACGAGTGATGGCTCCCGCGCAGTAAAGCAGGTGAAGAAATGAAAAAGCCCCACTCAATCTTCCGAGTGGGGCTTCTTATAAATCTCGATGTGGTATCATCCATCGAGTTGATAAGACACCTCCTTTCTACTCTTCCGTACTGAGTACGAAATTAAACGCGCTCATAGCATCTGCTCCCTTAATCTTCAGAATCGCATTATACCAATCCATGTACTTGAACATCAGACCAGCTTGCGTGGGAATCATAGTGCCGGCGTGCTGGCTAAAGAGTATGCGATCTCCTATGCGAATATCCTCCTTGGCTAGTTCCTCTCCTGCTTTCTTACCAGTGGACAGAATGATCCCAGTCGTGGGAAGGTTCTTAGAACTCTTCGGCACTATGATCAAGCCGCCTTGACCTTTGCAGGTAGGGCATTCCTCAAACTTAGATTCGCGGCCCTCTTTCACTTCGATTTTTTTCTTCCCGTTGCAGGTCTTACACTCGAAGCCGGTGAGAGGTATGTCGATGCTTACTAGTATCTTCTCGCCGATGGCTCTGAA
>Ga0187873_1000426_pt1 | contig 45081 bp, 43 predicted proteins | sample June2016WEW_16_1_2_FD_133012 | JGI IMG/M metagenome (GOLD analysis project Ga0187873, IMG submission 133012) | Peatland microbial communities from SPRUCE experiment site at the Marcell Experimental Forest, Minnesota, USA - June2016WEW_16_100 | ecosystem: Environmental > Terrestrial > Soil >...
AACTGCCTCCCGGACCATCCCCGAATATGTCGTTTTGCAACTGCGCGACGCCATGAACAGTGGGACGGCTGTGATTGCGTCAGAGTTGCCGCGCGTGGGTGTCCCGGTAAAGATGAGCGGCATGGCCAAGATCGTGCCGGTTGCCGATGCCGGTGCGATTGCGCAGGCCATTCTGGATATTTTGGCTGAACCGGAACGATATCTCGGCAACGAAGCCGAGATCAGGCATAGGTATTCCCCGGATGTGATTGCAGCTGGATATGAAAAGCTGTTTGAAGATATCCTGCAAAAACGCTGATAAAAGAATTAATCTATTATGTCCTTTGACGAAAAGTATTTCAGTACCAATGCTTATAAAGATGTTTCGTTTACCAAATACAGCCAGTATTGGTGGTCGAACCGGTTTTACGCAATCCTGGTACGCCGTTATGGCCAGCGCGGGACACGCCTGCTGGAGATTGGCTCCGGACTTGGCCATCTGGTTGGTCAATTGGATGGCATGTTCGTGACTGCCGCGGTTGACTTGAATCATTGGGCGCTGGTCCAGTCGAAGGCGGTTGCTCCCCGCACTTTACTGCAGGTGGCCAGCGCGGAAGATCTGCCCTTTACCGATGGTATTTTCGGAGTAGTTGTGATCAAGCATGTTGTTGAGCATTTGCCTCATCCTGAGAAAGCCATTGGCGAACTGGTGCGCGTGATGGCTCCGGGAGGCTACCTCATCCTTGCCACCCCCAACCTTGCTTCTTTGTCTAGGCCATCCAAAGGTGAGAAATGGATTGGTTATCATGATCCGACCCATATCTCGCTCAAACCGCCTGACGAATGGTTGGCCATGCTTAAAGAGGCCGGATTCAAACTGAAGCGGGTCTTTGCAGATGGTTTTTGGGATGCGCCCTATATCCCGGTGATTCCCGGCAGCTTGCAGAAATTGCTCTTCGGCTCCTTGGGCGGCATCCAGGCAATCAGCGGAGTGGTGTTCTTGCCAATGCGTTGGGGTGAGAGTATCATGGTGGTCGCGCGAAAACAGTAATTGGAGACAGAGATCCATGCCTGAAGAACCTAGCGTTCTTGATTATCTTAAATCCAAACTGAAATTCTGGGAACGAGGGGGGAAGATTCAGATACCTGAAGAGTCTGAACTGCTGAAAGAAGGTCCTTTGGAGACCTCCCAGGTAAATGTAGAGCACCCCGCGGCATTACCAATCGAGGAGGATTCGATGGTATTGGCGAAACCGCCTCGGGAAAAACCGGCCGAACCCAATCGTTGGCCCTGGCGTTCCCTCCTGTCTTTGGCCTTGGCTTTTTTGGCACAACGTTCGTGGGATTCGGTGAACAACCGAACGGCCACATTCGGGCTGGTGTTCTACACACTCGCCCTGGTGCTGCTTGTCTGGGCATGTATAAGCAAAGAATGGACCCTTGCATCTTTACCGGAGACCGGAACGGTTTCGGATATGTTGCAGGTGCGCTGGGTTCCGCTCATTGTGGCAGTGCCTCTGGCACTGGCTGCCTTCCTCACCCTCAATAACAACCTGTTCACTCTCTTGAATGTTACCCTTTGGGTCCTTGCGATTATCTGTGTGGTTTGGGGCTTCTGGCTGCCAGGGGAAGGCGTTCGGCCGCTTTGGATGCGAGTTAAGGCTTTCATTAAGGGCGATGCCTGGCAGATCAAGGTATCGCGTTTGACGTTGCTTGTCCTGTTTATAGTGATGGTGATCGGTTTCTTCCGCATCTATAATCTCACCGGCGTGCCGTCCGAGCCGACCAGTGACCATGCCGAGAAGCTCTTGGATGTGTATGATGTGTCCCAGGGCCTGACCCACATTTTCTTTCCCCGCAACACCGGCCGTGAAGCTGATCAGATGTACCTGACCTTGGTCGTTTCATGGATCTTTGGAACCGGGCTCTCCTATCTGAGCTTGAAAATTGGGACTGTCATCTGTGGATTGGTGACGTTGCCTTATATGTACCTGCTCGGCAAGGAGTTTGGCGGCAAACGCGTTGGCTTGCTGGCAGTTTTCTTTACCGGCATTGCCTACTGGCCAAATATCATCAGCCGGTTTGGGTTGCGATTCCCTCTATATCCATTGTTCGTCGCTCCAACACTTTATTATCTCCTGCGCGGTTTGCGGACGCGCAACCGCAACGATTTCATTATTTCCGGCTTGTTCCTGGGGTTCGGTTTGCACGGCTATACCCCCATGCGCATCGTGCCAATCGTGCTGGTGATTGCCGTTGGGATATACCTTATGCACTCCCAGTCCAAAGGCAGCCGAAAGCAGGCAGTCACTTGGTTGATTATCCTGGCTCTGGTTTCTGTCATTGTATTCCTGCCTCTGGCGCGTTATTGGGTGGATCACCCGGCAGACTTCGATGCCCGTGCCTTAAGCCGCCTGGGCACTCCTGATAACCCGCTGCCCGGTCCGGCCTGGCAGATCTTTCTCTCGAACACCTGGAATGCCCTGCGCATGTTCAACTGGAGCGACGGTGATACTTGGGTCAGCTCGGTAGTGTTTCGCCCGGCATTGGACATAGTATCCGGTGCACTGTTCTTGCTCGGGGTTGCTTTGGTGCTTATCCGCTACATCCGCAGCCAGCACTGGCTTGACTTGTTCCTCCTGCTTTCTCTTCCGTTACTGGAACTCCCCTCGATCCTCTCGCTTGCCTATCCGATTGAAAATCCGGTCCTCAGCCGCGCTGGGGCTGCGTATATACCGGCGTTTCTGATCGTGGCAATGGCGCTGGATGGGCTGCTGTCAGGGATCAAATCCAAAATGAATCGTCGCCTTGGGGCTGCCATGACCTGGGTTGTCATCCTCTTCCTGGCGGGATTTTCCATGTTCCAGAACTATGACCTGGTTTTTCACCAGTATGCGGACCAATACACCGCATCCCAGTGGAACACTTCGGAGTTGGGCGCAGTCATTAAACAGTTTGGGCAGGTATATGGAACAACCGACTCAGCTTGGATTGTGGCCTATCCCTACTGGGTGGACACACGCCTGCCGGGTGACACCATCGGAATCCCAAATCGGGATTTTGCCATCTGGCCCCAGGATTTCAGCAAGACGCTGGATGTTAAAGGTCCCAAAATGTTCCTGATCAAGGTGGATGATACAAAGGATGCGCAAGCGTTGGAGCAATTGTATCCGCAAGGTGCCCTGAGCACGTTCCACTCGGCCACCAAAATTGACGGCATGAATTTCTTGATCTTGTTCGTACCATCGAACCAATGACCGAGGTATTGAATGACGAATGCGAACAACTCCAACCCGGAAAAGAAGCGTCTCTGGCTGTATGACGTCCTTTTGATCGTCGTCCTGCTGGTAGGCGCGTATTTCCGCTTTTCAGGGAGTGCCTGGGGGGATCTCCAATATCAGCATCCGGACGAATTATTCCTGACCTCGGTTACGTACAATATTTCACCGGTCCATAGCCTGGCAGAATACTTTGATACTGCCACATCAACCCTTAACCCAAATAACACCGGGGCGGGTTTCTTTGTATATGGAACGTTGCCGGTTTTCATTGTCCGAGGGCTGGCTGATCTGACCCACCAGTTGAGTAATCTTCAACTTTTTGGAAGGCAAATGTCGGCGTTGGTGGATCTGGCAACAGTGGCATTGTTATATTTTGTGGTTAAGCGGTTGTACGGCCCGAAGGTAGGCATCCTGGCTGCCATGTTCTCAGCGCTGGCAGTGATGCAAATCCAGCAGTCGCATTTTTACACTACGGATAACTTTGCTACTTTTTTCATGCTCCTGGCAGCCTATTTTGCGGTAGAGATAATGGTGGGAGAAAACCGCCCAGCCGGAGCTGCTGCCGATCAAACAATGTTGGAGAAGAGTTCGATCTCCACGCGCCTCGGCGCCTATTTTTCCCGCCTTTTTGCCGATCGGCTGTTCTGGTTTAGTGCTGCGTTTGGATTGGCGCTGGGAATGGCAGTGGCTTCCAAGCTGAATGCTTTTCCTCTTGCGATCCTTTTACCCGGTGCACTGGCTGTACGCTATTTCGGAGACAGGGATAAAAAAGGCGCGCCGGATGGTTCGGCCTCCCCGATTGCCCGCCGGTCTTTTGAAGGTTTTCTCGCCAAAATGTTCGTATTTATGGTGGTGGGCGCGCTGTTTTCCCTCCTGGCTTTCCGCGTTTTCCAGCCTTACGCTTTTTCCGGCCTGGGGCTTAATCCGAAATGGCTGTCAAATATCCAGGAACAGCAAGCCGACGCCAGCCCTAATGCCGGATTATTGTGGAATTTGCAATGGGCACGCCGTACCCATCTCTATTCTTTCGAAAACCTGACTGTCTGGGGTCTTGGCTTGCCGCTTGGTATCCTTGCCTGGGCAGGTTTCCTTTGGATGGGCTGGCGTATGCTGAAAGGGGAGTGGCGCAAGCATATCGTGCTCTGGAGCTGGACGGCCATCTATTTCGTCTGGCAATCGCTCCAGTACAACCCGAACATGCGTTACCAGTTGCCCATCTACCCGCTTCTGGTGATGATAGCAGCCTGGGCGGTTTTCGACTGGGCACGCCCGCGGCTTGCAGGGTTGAAGAAACTCAACTGGCGATTAATCCTGGCTGGTACCGTGGGAGGAATCGTGCTGGTGTTGACCTTCGCGTGGGCATATGCCTTCAGCCGTATCTACCTCCGGCCTGAACCGCGTGTGGCGGCATCCGAGTGGATTTATCAGAATGTACCAGGTCCGATTGACTTGCAGATCAAGACTCCGGCTGGGACTACGTACCAGCAACCCGTGCCTTTCCAGGCTGGAAGTGTTGTCCAATCTACTGTTCCTTATCAGATGGCTTTCACTGCACAGGCTGACGGGGCATTGGATCAGATCCTATTGCCGCATGTGACTAACCACATCCTGCGTGTTTCCTTCCTGCAAAATCCATCAGCTCCACAATCACTGGCATCCGGGTTTATGCTGGTTACCCCTACTCTTGGCGGTGGAGTCGACCCGGCCTCACAAAGATTGATTTTCGACCAGTTGCCCACACTTTCATCCCAGGTGAGTTATCTGATCAAGGTGGAAGTGCTTGATCCTGGATTTCAACTGGATTTGTGTGGCCCGCTGCAATTATCCATTGCAGCCAACGATAGTCCGGTCAGCCAGAGCATTGCTCCTTCATCACAGTGCATTGCGAGCGACAACCAGCCCTACCAGACCCAGTTTACCCCGCAAGCCGATGGTCCACTGACTCAAATGACTTTCAGCCGGGTGGTGGATGTCAGCCCATCCGGACAGCAGACCTTGCACATGCTGGTTTCCGCCGGACAGGATTTTACTCCCGACCAGGTTCTTGGCACTGCGTCGGTTACAACGGATTTTGTTCCCAATTACGCTGACCCGCGCGGCAATCCTGTTAACTTGGTTCTTGATCATCCCGCCACTCTTAAGCATGGGGTAACCTATTATCTGCGCTTTGATACAAACGGCATGGGATTGACTTTCATTGGCTCAGCCATCTCCAATGAGACAGATATTGACTGGAATTTACCTTTCCGCCTGGACGGGTATGACGGTTTCAACGGAATCTATCGAGGTGACCTCAACCTGCAAGTTTACTGGAATGACGATGCCAATAAACTGGCGCGCTATGAGAGTTACCTGGGCCAGACTGATTATATTTTTATACCCACTGCCCACCAATATATGCAGACCACCCGCATCCCTGAGCGCTACCCGCTCACGAGCGCCTATTACCGCCAATTGCTCGGCTGCCCGGCCGATAAGGATATCATCTGGTGTTACCGGGTGGCTGAACCTGGGATGTTTAAAGGCAGCCTTGGGTTTGATCTGGTGGCTACCTTCGAAGATTATCCGACCATCGGCCCGCTGGTTATTAACGACCAGAATTCCGAAGAGTCCTTCACGTTTTATGACCACCCCAAGGTGCTGATCTTCCGGAAAGATCCCAATTACAATCCGGCCCATGTAAGCGCCGTGTTGGGAGCGGTGGATCTGAGCAATGTTGTCCAGTTGACGCCCGGCCAGGCCGACCATTATAAGAGCCTGATGCTTCCTGCCGCCCAGTTGGCAACCCAGCAGGCCGGCGGCACCTGGTCGGACCTGTTCAACCGGCTGGCCATTTATAACCGCTATCCCGGATTGGGGGTCGTATTCTGGTACCTGGTCATCTTTTTGCTCGGATTGTTTACGTATCCATTGGTGCGGGCAGCCTTGCCTGGCCTGGCTGATCATGGCTACCCGTTGGCGCGCGTTGTAGGCCTGCTGCTTTGGGCATGGTTGGCCTGGATGGCCGGTTCGGTCGGACTCACCTACAGCAGGCTGGCCATTGCAATATCTTTAGGGTTGATTCTACTGTTGGGCTTGTGGCAGGCTTGGCGTCAACGCGCGGAACTGAAACAGGAATTGAAGGAACGCTGGAAATACTATCTGATGGTGGAAGGTGTCTTCCTGTCCTTCTTCCTGCTTGATCTGCTCATCCGTCTCGGAAATTCAGACCTCTGGCATCCTTCCAAGGGCGGCGAGCGCCCGATGGACTTCGCCTACTTTAATGCCATTCTTAAGAGCACCAGCTTCCCGCCTTACGACCCGTGGTTCGCGGGTGGCTATATTAACTATTATTACTACGGCTACGTGATTGTCGGGACGCCCGTTAAATTGCTTGGCATTGTCCCGTCCATCGCTTACAACTTCATCCTGCCCACCTTGTTTGCCTGCGTGGCATCTGCGGCTTTCTCGGTGGGCTGGAATTTCCTGCATGGCATTCGTGAGATCCGGGCCGAACAACATGAAAAAGCCGGGCCATCCGAAACCATTCCCGAGCCGCGTCCATCCCTCTTTGATGCCCGTTTCATCGCTGGAATTTCCGCCTCCTCTGCCATGGTTCTGCTTGGCAACCTGGGTGTCGTTCGCATGCTGTATCAGGGTTTCCAGCAGGTTGCCGCACCTGGCGGTTTGATCGAGAACGCCAACCTATTTCAGCGCATCATCTGGGCCATCGAAGGTTTCTTTATGGTGCTGGTGGCAAAGATGCACCTGCCTTATGGATTTGGCGATTGGTATTGGAATTCCAGCCGGGTCCTGCCGGATTCTTCAGGCAGCCCCATTACAGAATTCCCGCTTTTCACATTTATTTACTCTGACCTGCATGCTCACATGATTGCTCTCATGATAACCATACTGGCAGTCGCCTGGGCGCTTTCCGTGCTGCTCGCCAGAGGCAGGTGGAAGAATCACCTTGATACAGCCGCCGGTCTTCTTCTTGGCGGCCTTATCATTGGCGCGCTCAAGCCCACCAATACCTGGGACTTTTACACCTACCTGATCCTGGGCGCGGTGGTCCTGGCGTATGCCGTATGGCGCTATGCGGAGATTTCCCATATCTCATTTTATGCCCCGGACTGGGGGAAACGTCTGTTCTTGACCGGCGCAGCGCTTGCGGTTTTGATTGGCTCCTCGCTCCTTTTTTATCAACCCTTTACACATTGGTTCCTGCTTGACCCAACCTACACAAAAGTATCTCTCTGGACGGGCGGGCGTTCTGATATAACTTCCTACCTGACCCATTGGGGTGTGTTCTTGTTCTTCATTGTCTCCTGGATGGTCTGGGAGACGCGCCAGTGGTTGGCCGGGACACCTGTCTCTGCGTTGCGTAAACTTCGTCCCTATCGTGACCTTATCCTTGCCGGGCTGGCGGTCTTTATCCTGATATTAGTGGCCCAGCAGGGCTGGGTGATGAGTTCCAGCCAGGACACTCCCTGGAAGGGTATTACCATCCTCTGGTTGGCAATGCCTCTGGCGGCCTGGGCGGCAGTGCTTCTGTTCCGGCCTGGCCAGCCGGATGCCAAGCGTCTGGTCCTGTTCATGGTGGGGACGGGCCTGCTGTTGACGATGGTGGTCGAAATTATCGTCATGGGTGGTGATATAGGGCGCATGAACACTGTTTTCAAGCTCTATTACCAGGCCTGGGTATTATTGGGACTCAGTGCTGCGGCTGGTTTCGGCTTCCTCCTGACGGAGTTTCGCAAATGGACGCACGGTTGGAGGGTTGCCTGGCAGGCGGCTGCTGTTGCCTTGACAGCCGGAGCGGCGTTATTCCTTTTGATGGGCGGCATGGGTAAGATCCAGGACCGCATGGCCCCGAATGCGCCGCATACCCTCGACAGCATGACCTACATGGACTATGCCACTTATAACGAGGGTACAGACCTCGACTTAAGTGCGGATTACCGCGCCATCCTCTGGATGCAGGATAACGTCCAAGGTTCGCCGGTTATTGCAGAAGCCCCCTCGGCCGGTATCCAGTATACGTGGCTGAACCGTTTCTCCATCTACACCGGCCTGCCTGATGTGGTCGGTTGGGAATGGCACCAGGAACAGCAGCGCCTGATGTTTACCACTACCGTCAGGGCGCGTGGAGTGGAAGAGGATGCTTTCTACGTTACTACTGACATTCAGGCGACCCTGAATTTCCTTCACAAATACAACGTTCGGTACATCATCGTTGGCCAGTTGGAGCGTGCCAAATACATGCCGGGCGGGTTCTCCAATCTTGTCCCGGCTGGCGGCGTGGATGGCCTGGCGAAATTTGAGACGTATAATGGAAAATACTGGCATTCCGTTTACCGGGATGGCAGTACGGTGATTTACGAGGTGAACCAGTGAGTGAATTCATCTCCATGTTACCTCACGGGAGGCGTGGTCTGCCGCCCAAGGTGGTGGAAAGTATTCCGCTGACTCGTTGGCAGGCGATGGCTTCATTCATTGCTCCAAAGTAGACCAGATTGTGCGCGTAGCCAATGATTTCTATTCAGGTCAACATGGTTTGGTGCTTCTGGTGATCGACCCCGGGTGTCTGACCTCGGAATTGCGCTGGGATGCCGGAACGGACCTCGCGACCGAACTTTTTCCGCACATTTATGGCCCGATCAATTTGGAGGCTGTTGTGGAGGTTGTTGACTTCGAACCTGCTGCAGACGGGAAATTCCATTTACCCCGGTCTTTGGAATTCGCCGGACGCTGACAGTTGATGGCCTGAAATGCTCCAATTCTTCCTCTGGTACCTTCTCATCACTTTGGTCGGCTGGCTGGCCTTCCCATTAGCCCATCGTCTCTTCCCGGCATTGCCGGAGCGCGGCTTCAGCCTGGCGCGCCCGCTTGGATTATTGTTATGGGGCTACGTTTTTTGGATGATGGCCTCCCTGGGCCTCATCCAGAATGACGGCAGCGGGTTGTTGCTGGCGCTGGTCGTAGTGGCGGTGGTTTCCGCGGCCACTTTGTTAAAGAAAGAGACACGCCAGGCGTTGCGGGAGTGGCTCAGATCCAACGTTCGGATGATTGTTGTTGTCGAGATCCTGTTCTTCCTGGCTTTTGCAGCTTGGGCCTTTGTGCGCGCCTCCAATCCGGACATCGAAGTATCGGGTGGGGAGAAGACCATGGAATTGGCCTTTATTAACGCTATTATGCGTTCGCCTACCTTCCCTCCGCACGACCCCTGGCTTTCTGGCTATGCCATATCCTATTATTACTTCGGTTATGTTCTGACGGCCATGCTGGCTGAAGCCACCAGCACGCTGGGCAGTGTCGCGCATAACTTGATGAGTGCATTGATTTTTGCCCTTAGTTTCCTTGGGGCGTATGGAATTATCTATAACCTGCTGGCGGTATGGCGTAATCGCCAGTATACGGTCGCTCCAAAAGTGCCGGCGCAGATGGACGAAGTGCGGCCATCTTTGCGCTTACCCCTGCTGGGACCGCTGTTCCTGTTATTTGTCTCCAATTGGGAAGGTTTCCTGGAGGTCCTGGACAGCCGCGGGCTTTTCTGGAAATTGGGCAATAATCCTACTTCCGCATTCTGGTCCTGGTTGGACATCAAAGGCTTGGTCGATCCACCTGTCCTGCCGCTCTCCTGGATTCCGCACCGTGCTTTTAACTGGTGGTGGCAGGCCTCTCGTGTCATCCAGGATTACGACCTGGCCCATAACTTTCGCGAAATCATTGACGAGTTTCCGGCTTTCTCCTACCTGCTGGGCGATCTGCATCCTCATGTCCTGGCAATGCCGTTTGACCTCCTGGTGGTTTCCGTGGCGCTTAACCTGTTCCTGGGCGGCTGGAAAGGCCAGACGAATCTGTACTTTTACCGGCTTTCCATTGAACCAGCCGGTTTACTCTTTGGAGGTTTTCTTCTGGGTGGTCTGGCCTTCTTGAATACCTGGGATATCCTTGTGGGGTTTGCATTATTGGGAGGCGTGTACATTTTGTCTCAGGCGCTGGAAAGGGGCTGGGCCTGGGACCGTCTCGCAGACCTCTTTGCCCTCATTGTACCAATAGGGCTGCTGGCGATTATTCTATACCTTCCGTTCTATGTTGGTTTCCAGTCCCAGGCCGGCGGAATCCTGCCCAACCTCGACAGCCCGACCCGTGGCGCGCAATTATGGGTCATGTTTGGGCCAATATTCCTGCCATTGCTGGCCTACCTGATTTATCTGTGGCGTGCAGAAAAAAGCCCGCGCGACTGGAAATGGGGCTTCGGTTTAGCCGTTGGCCTGGCGGTTTTCCTGTGGCTTTTCTCCTGGGCCTTGGCCTTTCTGGCCCTGAAGTTGCAACCCGCTGTGGTCTCGGGATTTCTTGCTTCGGAATGTTCGGGCAGTGTTGCACTTTGTTTCACCCTCACTTCCCTGCGCCGCCTTGCTTATATTGGTGGCTTGCTGACTTTACTAGGGCTGCTTGGCGTGGCGCTGGCGTTGCTGGTCAAGACCGGGGACCGGAAATCGCATACGGATGAGCCACGGGAATCGCTGGTTGGCCATCCAATGGTTTTTGTTTTAATGCTCATCACCCTTGGCGCTTTGCTTGTCATCGCGCCCGAATTTGTCTTCCTGCGTGATTTATTTGTTAATCGCATGAATACCATTTTCAAGTTTTATTATCAGGCCTGGTTGATGTGGAGTCTGGTGGCGGCTTTTAGCGTGGCGGTACTCTGGCAGAAACTGCGCGCTGGTTGGGGTTGGGTTTTCAGGATCAGCCTGCTGATTGTCCTTATCATGGCGTTGGCTTATCCGGTTTTTGGCCTGCCTGCCAAGACGGACGGTTTCCAGTTGCCTGCTTTTACTCAGAATTTGAAAACGGCGCAGGCGGCCGGGGATCCGGCTGCCTTGCAGACCGCTGCGCGCGTCTGGACGTTAGATGGCTCGCAGCTTTTCCAGGATCAATACCCTGATGATGCCGCCGCAGCTCGCTGGCTTTTGAATGCGCCGGAAGGCGTGATTGCTGAAGCCTTTAATAAAACCTCTTCTTATACCGATTATGCCCGCATGTCGGTCTATTCTGGCGATCCAACCGTATTGGGCTGGTGGTACCATGAATGGCAATGGCGCGGCAATCTAGATGAATTAGTGTCTCCAATTACAGACTTGACTTGCAAGGCGCCGGATTCCTTCGATTCCCGCCGGATGCGTTCTGACGATATCAGCTGCCTGTACCAAACGAATAGTTGGGATGTGGCCTCGGAAGTCATTACCCAGTACAATATCCGTTACGTGGTTATCGGGACATTGGAACGCCGTGATTATCATATCAACGAAACTCTATTCCAGCAGCATCTCAAGCAGGTCTTCCAGCAGGGACAGGTAGTGATTTACGAAGTCCCGTAGGGGCGAAGCCCCGTGGTGATTAAATCCGCAGGTACCACATAAGTCGTACCTTCCAAGTTTCAAGAAGCAGTAAAATATACCCCTATGAGAAAATTCGAACCCACACTTGAACATGCCTTCTACGCCCTGGCGCTCGCCATTGCTGTCGGCCTTCGTTTCGTACAGCTTGGAGCGTTGCCGCTCTCGGATTATGAGGCAGACTGGGCTCTCCAGGCCCTGCGGGTTATCCAGGGTCTCAAACCAGCAATTGGTCCCAACCCTGCTTATGTCCACCTGACCGCCATTGTGTTCTATATTTTCGGCCCGACGAACTTCCTGGCTCGTTTCTGGCCGGCGCTGGCTGGTTGCACTCTTGTGCTGGCTGCCTGGCCCTTGAGGGTACGGATTGGACGCATCCCTGCGCTGATCCTGGCGTTTGGGCTGGCAATTGACCCCGGCCTGGTCGCGATGTCGCACCTGGCTGGCGGACCGATGCTGGCGATTACCTGTCTTGTTCTCACCGCGCTGTTGTGGATGTCCGGTCGCCGTGCCGCCTCAGGTTTCTTTGCCGGATTGGCGCTTCTTTCCGGCCCCTCAGTCTGGCTCGGGCTGGTCGGGCTGGGGCTGGCCTGGGCATTCGGTTCGGGTCTTGGAAAAAAAGCTCCCTCGCCGGCCGGGGATAAAACCGTACTGGTGGAAACAGGTTCGAGCCCCGCACGCTTTCGCCCACAGGAATTGTGGCTGGCGGTTTACTGGGTGATCGGGACTATCATTATTGCAGGTAGTCTGTTCTTCCTTTCTCCCAAAGGATTGCCGGCATTTGTTGCATCGCTTGGAACTTTTCTGCAAGGCTGGTACACCCTCTCGGATGTCCAACTATGGCGGCCGTTGCTTGCGCTTCCGGCTTACGAAATCCTGCCGCTGATATTTGGCCTTATTTGTGCAGTACGCGGTATTTTAAAACGGGATACGATTATTCTTCGTCTTTCGATTTGGGCACTGGTGGCGCTTCTGCTGGCCTTGATTTATCCCGGCAAACAGACCGGCGACCTGGTTTGGGCGCTCCTGCCCCTCTGGGCTCTTGCGGCGCTTGAATTGGGTCGTCATTTCGACTTTGCAGGGAACAATCTTTGGGAAGTGGCCGGCACAATGACGGTCCTGGTGGCCTTTCTGGTTTTTGGCTGGCTCAATCTTGTCAGTGTCACCAATATGGATTTGGGCAGTGACATGGCGCACACACGTCTGTGGTTGTTGGCTGCCGTGATCCTCCTGATTGTTCTGAGCATGTTACTGATAGGTACCGGTTGGTCTGCCTCTGTGGCACGACTGGGCGGAGTATGGGGTGGCGTGATCGTATTGACGCTTTTCACAATTGCCATGACGACCGGTGCCGCCGGTCTGCGCCAGCCGTTGACCGTTGAACTCTGGCAACCCGAGCCGCGTACCGGCAGGGTGGATGTATTGCTTAATGTTGCCACCCAGATTTCGGATTTGAACCGTGGCGACACAGCCCAGCTGCCGCTGACCATCCTCAACGAAGACTCTCCAGCATTACATTGGTTGTTCCGCTACTGGCAGGTGCAGGATGTCAACCTGCTGGCTCCGGACTCCACCCCTGCATTAATTATTACCCCATCCGGAAATCTGAGTCTTTCAGTGAAATATCGCGGGGAACCACTGGTTTTGCATGAAACAGGTGCTTGGGATAAAGCCTCCTCAGCGGATTTACTGAAATGGTTCATATATCGCCAGTTGCCGCTGCAGCAGGATAGCGTCATCCTATGGGTGCGTAGCGATCTGATGATTGACAGCCAGAATACTGCGCCTGCTCCCTGATTCCCTCCTTGCCCATTCTTATGCCCGTACCCTTTATCATTGCCATTGACGGCCCGGCAGCTTCGGGCAAATCCACCCTGGGGCGGCGGTTGGCTGATTCTCTGGGGTATCTCTTTTTTGACACCGGCGTCATGTACCGTGCCGTCACATGGGTCACGCTCCAGCATGGTGTCGAAGTGAAGGATGAAGCAGCCGTGACACATCTGGCCGAAACGATCCAGATCGATGTGCTGCCGCCCTCGCATGAGGATGGCCGAGCCTGCGATGTGGTCGCCGAGGGTGTCGACATTACTTGGGAAACGCGCACTCCTGAGGTGGAAGCCAATGTTTCCCCGGTCTCAACCTACCGGGGGGTGCGGCAGGCGCTGGCCTCCCAACAACGCCGCATCGGCTTGCGCGGACGGGTTGTCATGGTGGGACGCGACATTGGCACGGTGGTCCTGCCGGAAGCCGACCTGAAGATTTACTTGGACGCCTCGGCCGAGGAACGCGCCCGCCGGAGATATAAAGAGATTATAACCCGTGGAGTAAAAGCGGATTATGAACAGGTCCTGGCCGGGGTGCGTATGCGTGACGAGATCGACTCGACCCGTGCCTTCTCGCCCTTGCGGGCTGCCGGGGATGCCATTATCCTTGATTCTGACAAGCTGAACGCAGATGAAGTTTTTGCAAAAGTGGAGGTCTTATGCCGGTAGCACAATATCATCTGGCTTGGTGGCGGCGCTGGTTGGCCCGTCCCTTCATACGGGTTGTACTCCGTCTGCTTTTTCACATCCTCGCGCCGGTAAAGATTACTGGCAAGAAAAATGTGCCATTGCGCAAGCCTTACATCGCGGCCATCAATCATGTCTCGTTGTTCGAAGCGCCCTTTGTGGGTGTGTTCTGGCCGGAGCAACTGGAGGCGCTGGGGGCTTCGGATGTTTGGGATCGGCCCGGGCAGAACATTCTTGCCCGCATGTGGGGCGGTATCCCGGTCCATCGTGGCGATTATGATCGCGCCGCCGTTGAGGGTGTCGTCGCCGCCTTGCGCAGCGGCTCCCCGCTTTTGATCGCGCCCGAGGGAGAACGCTCGCATAAGCCGGGCATGCAGCCGGCCAAACCGGGCATCGCATTTATTGCCGAGCAAACCGGTCTGCCGGTTGTTCCAGTCGCCATTATCGGTACAACCGATGATTTTTTTCAGAAAGCTTCCAAAGGCAAACGCCCGCAGTTGGAGATGCACATTGGCAAACCTTTCTCCCTGCCGCCGGTCGAAGGCAAGGGTGCGGAACGACGCGAGTCCCGCCAGCGCAATGCTGATCTGGTGATGCGTCACATTGCCGGTTTACTGCCCGAGAACTACCGCGGCGTCTATGCGCAGAATCCCATTTTCCCCGATTCCGAAACCGGGCAGTGAAATCTGCTAACCCGACCAGATATTCCCGCCTTCGACCATCCAACCCGGCTTGCTGGAGAAACCATTCGGTAACTCCTTGTATTAACGCAGGTAGTCGTGCCCTGACTAAGTGTGTCACTTATCCCGTCGAAAAACCTCCCTGGGGGAAAAGAAAGATGGGAGAACATGTTTTTCCCGACATGTACTTTTGTTCTCCTTCATGGTTGGCTTCTTTCATTCTGGCCTACCGGGTTAGGGGCTTTTTTTGTAATCAATTTGTCATGGACAGGATAACGGGAAATTTTCCGGAAGCAGTATAATAATTCTACCGGACACCATGAATCCTATCTTGACATTCCTGTCCAATCACCCCTATCTTGTCACGCCCATTCCCAGCCTGGGCTGGGTGGGGTGGTTGGTTCTTTTGGGATTGATTGTGGCGGTTATCGCGTTGGTTTCTTTTAGCCGGCTTCTCCGGACCGCCGAGGTTGCAAGGCAACGCCTGGGAGCCATTCTTGCCTCGACGCCTGATCCGGTTCTGGTTACGGACAAGGAAAAACGGCTCATCCTTGCCAACCCCGCTGCAAAACAAGCCCTTGGGGGAGAACCAGGTTCGTCGGAAGGGTTGCTTACCGATCATGTCATCGGACAGCAGGAGTTGCGTGACCTTTTACAGGAACCGGACAGCGGCAATAGATCCGCCGAGCTGGTTATGCCGGATGGCAAGGTTTATTTTGCCACCGCCTCTTCAATTATTGCTGGCGGCCGTCCGGTGGGACGCGTCTGCGTGCTGCGGGATGTGACCCATTTCAAAGAGCTGGACGCGCTTAAATCGGATTTCGTATCCTCGGTCAGCCACGATTTGCGTTCCCCGTTGACCCTGATACGAGGCTACGCCACTATGCTTGAAATGGTGGGCGGACTTAATGAACAGCAACTGGGTTATGTTGGGAAAATAGTTGTTGGCGTGGAAAGTATGTCCCACATGGTCACCAACCTGCTGGACCTGGGCCGGATCGATGCCGGGGTGGGTTTGCAGGTGGAACAAACCGTAGTAATGGACATCGTTAAGGCGGTCATGGTACCTCTCCAGATGATCGCCGACCAGAAGAATATCGAACTGGCGCTGTCCGCTGAGTCCGGTCTGCCGGAAGCGATCAACGCCGACCGTGCCTTGCTTCAGCAGGCGGTTTATAACCTGGTGGAGAATGCCCTAAAGTACACCTCCGAGCATGGTTCGGTCACCTTGCGGATTAAAACCGTCTCGCAGGGTCTCCAGTTCGAAGTGCAGGATACCGGCATCGGTATTGCGCCGGCGGATTTGCCGCGCCTCTTTGAGAAGTACTTCCGAGGCAGCCAGCGTGAAGCGCGCGCCCAGCGCGGCTCCGGGCTGGGTTTGGCTATTGTCCGCTCGATCGCCGAACTGCATGGAGGCAAGGTCTGGGTGGAGAGTGTACTAGGGCAGGGCAGTACGTTTTACATGCTCATTCCTTCTAGTCCCTTGGATACTTCTAAGACTAAACCAAAGTAGTTTGACCGAATCCCCCCGCATAGGTTATAATTGCCACCCGTCCCTATCCTGTGAGCAGAAGGGACTACCGAAAACCCCGGCGGTGAATCCGCTGTTTGGAGTTTTAATAATTATTTTCGAGGTTAGTTAATGGCAACAAAACGTCCATATCAACCCAAAATCCGCCGGCGCGTGCGTGTGCACGGCTTTCGCCAGCGCATGTCCACTGCCGATGGTCGCATCGTGCTTAAGCGTCGGCGTCTGAAAGGTCGCCTCCGCCTGACCGTCCGCAGCAATAATCATGTAAAGCACGTCCGCTGGTAGGAGTTTGGCAGCGCGGCGGAATAATGTGTGCGCGGGATAATGCGGGCTGCAGGTGAAACGCTGCTTTCGCCTGACCAGGTCAACCGATTTTAAGCGGGTGTGGCGTTCCGGCAAATCGTATGCCCACCCGCTTGTTGTATTGTATGTTATGAAATCGGACCAGTTGGGATTACGTGTGGGGGTCAGCGCTGGTCTGGCGGTCGGGAATGCAGTCAAACGCAATCGGGCCAAACGCCTGCTGCGGGCTGCGATGAACGGGTTCCTGGAACAAACTGCCTGTGGGTCCGACTTGCTCCTGATCGCTCGTTCTCCTTTGCCCACTGCAGACCTCCTGCAAACCCGCGCAGCCTTAACCAATTTGCTTAAGCGAGCTGGTCTCCTTACTCAAACCCATGACGCTAGAACATCTGCCCAGTGATTATTCCAATGAGCCACGCCTGCGTGAACTGCCCCGCACCGTCTGGAATTGGCCGCGCCTGGCGCTTCTGGGACTCATCCGCTTGTACCAGATGACTTTTTCAAAGGCCTTGCCTGCCGATTCCTGCCGCTTCTACCCATCCTGTTCCCATTATGGGTACCAGGCGGTCTATAAGTTCGGCGTAATAAAAGGTGGGATCAAGGCGATCTGGCGGGTGTTGCGCTGTAATCCGTTTAATCCCGGTGGTTACGACCCCGTTGTATAGGAGAATACCTGCTCCATGAAGAAAAAATACCTTGGTTTGATCGGCCTCTTGCTGCCCCTGGCCGTGGTCCTGAGCGGTTGTGCAGCCGGCCTGACTGCCTCATCCTGGTCTGCCTTGACTGCAGATGCAAAGAATGCCTATCTCGCCGGAGGACCATACGTCTACGCGGTAAACCTGCAGACCGGTACGCAAGTCTGGCGTTTTCCCAGTTCTTCTTCTGCTTCCAACCCCTTTTATGCCACCCCCGTGTTGACTCCTGACGGACAGTTGATTGTTGGCGGTTTCGACAAGAAACTCTACAGCATTAATCTGCAGACAGGCCAGTCCACTTGGCAGTTCACAGGTGCCCATGACCGCTGGTACGGTGGCGTATTGGCGGCCAATAATATGATCTATGCTCCCAATGCCGATTACAATCTATATGCACTGGACCTGAAAGGGCAGCTCCAATGGACCTTTGAGGCCGACCAGTCCATTTGGGGCGCACCTGTTTCGGATGGAACCAATATCTATTTTGGCACCCTGGGGCGGAAAGTCTACGCCGTCGATGCCAAAACCGGCAAACAGGTCTGGATGCAGGTTTTGGACGGGGCCGTGCTGGGTTCCCCGGTGCTGGGGAGCGCCAATGATCTTTTCATAGGAACATATGGCGGCACCCTCTATGCCCTCAGCACTGCGAACGGCAAAACAGACTGGTCCAAACCGGCTTCATCTTGGATCTGGGCAGGCCCGGTTTCGGATGGAACCAATTTGTATGTTGGTGATGCCAATGGCAAACTCATCGCTTACCCGATCTCCGGCGGCACCAAGCTCTGGGAACAGGATTTGAATGGAGCCATCGTTGGCTCTCCATGTATCTGTGATGGAAAGATAGTTGTTGGAACCGAAGCCGGGACGGTCTATTTTATTGACCCGGCGGGAAAGATCCTCCAGACCATTGCGCTCTCCACGACCATGAAAGTGTACGCTACTCCTGCGGCTGCCGGGACCCTCGCCCTGGTTGCGCCCACCAGTACTGCCAGTACCGACCCGGTCCTTGTGGCCCTCGATTCTGCCGGAGCGACCAAATGGTCGTTCATACCTCCCAAATAGGATGTGATGTATGTGGGAAACAATCATAGTTACCCCTTTTACAAATGCCTTGCTTTTTATTTATAAGCTGATTGGTGGAAACTTCGGGGTTGCCATAATCCTGTTCACCATCCTTATCCGTTTGATTACGCATCCTTTGATGGCCTCCCAGATCAAGAGTTCCACCAAGATGCAGGAAATGCAGAATTCCAAGGAATGGCAGGATATCCAGAAAAAGTATAAGGATGACAAGGAAAAACTGGCCCAGGAGCAGATGAAATACTACAAGGAGATAGGCTACAACCCCATGTCCTCCTGTCTGCCGTCCTTGATCCAGATTCCTATCATATTCGGACTGTACCAGAGCATCATGCGTGCCCTTGCAGCTTCACCTCTACAGTTGCTGATCCTGACCCGTACGGTTTATTCTTTCTTCCATGTGGGTGATTTGGTCCCGCTGAACAGCCGTTTTCTTTGGATGAATCTGGGCCAGCCGGAACGTATCTATATGTTTGGTTATGGCATCCCGGTACTGGCTCTTATCGTGGCATTCACCACGTATGTTCAGTCTAAAGTGACCATGCCGGCCTCCACCAACCCGGGCGACCAGGGCGCCATGATGGGCAAGATGATGGCCATCTACATGCCTCTTCTGCTCGGGTACTTTGCCCTGACCTTTGCTTCCGGCCTTTCTGTTTACTTTATTGCTGGTAACCTGGTCGGTATTGCGCAGTACGCCCTTCTGGGAAAGGTTAACTGGCGTGCTTTGCTGCCAGGTTACAAACCCGTTCCGGCGCTGGCAACGAGGAAAAAATGAACGAACATACCATCCTTGAAAAGATTGCCCCAAATGTCGATGACGCCATTGCCCAGGGTTTGGCCGAACTTGGGTTGGACAAGTCTGCAGTGGATGTGGAAGTGTTGGATGAAGGCAGCCGGGGTTTGCTGGGCATTGGCGGGCGGCAGGCGCGCGTCCGGTTGACCGTCAGGGAGCCCCAAACCGAACCCGCGGCTGCTGTGCAGCCGGAAAAATCGGAAAAACTCTACAAACCGAAAACCCTCCCGGTCACTCCTCAACCCAAGTCGATTGAAGGCGCCGAAGCCATTGAAGCCGATTTCAGCGTCTTGGATGACAATCTCCTATTCGTCTCACGCCAGACCGTTGCCGAATTATTGGAGAAGATGAAAATTCCGGCCCGCATCGAAGTCCGCTATGGCGATCCGGACGAAGAAGGCTTGCGCCCCGTGCTGGTGGATATTCACGGCGACGATCTGGGCGTCCTGATTGGCCGTCGGGCCGAAATCCTGAATGCCATGCAATACATCGTCAACCTCATTGTCAGCAAGCAGGTCGAGCACTGGGTGCAGGTGGTTGTAGACGTGGAAGGCTACCGGGCCCGCCGTGAACGCCAATTGCGCCAGATGGCCAACCGCATGGCCGACCAGGCCATCAAAACCGGTCGCCGCCAGGTGCTCGAACCCATGCCCGCCTCCGAGCGCCGCGTCGTTCACCTCGAACTGCGCGACCATCCCAAAGTTGCCACCCAGTCCATCGGCGAAGAACCCGCCCGCAAGGTCACCATCGTTCCGAAATAGGTCATGCTGGCTGCGACCAACCGGTCGCTAGATTCAAAAAATTCGACTTCAATTTCCTCTTGGTATTAATATTTTAGGACTGCCCCATGATATCGGCAGTCCTATTTGTTCCCGGTTGTTTTCAACCAATGACCGCGCAAATCCCCAAAAACCGGCTTTTCTGCCATCCGCTTACCTGCCCGGTCAGGTATAATTTACCCATGCAAAATGGCGTCACCCTCACCCCGGTGGACTATCTGGTCATTGGCCACATCGCCTGTGATCTTACGCCCTCTGGCCCGCGATTGGGTGGCACCGCCGCATATGTCGCCCTGACTGCGCGTGCCCTCGGACTGCGCGTGGGAGTCGTCACTGCCCGTGGGCAGGAAGTACCCCTGGATGTGTTGGATGGCATTCAGGTCATTAATTTGGCGGCGGAATACAGCACCACTTTTGAAAACATCTATCTGCCCGAAGGCCGCCGGCAGTTTATCCATCATCTCGCCCGGGACCTCCGCTATGAAGATATCCCTTCCATCTGGCAGGATGCGCCGATCGTGCATATTGGGCCGATTGCCGGGGAGGCTAAATCCCTGGTGGATGGGAAATTCTCAACCTCGATGCTTGGTATGACCCCGCAGGGCTGGCTGCGCGCCTGGGATGGCGATGGCCGAATCCATGCCGGTGTCTGGCCCGAAGCCTTGCCTGCCCTGGCAAAAGCGGACGCCGCCGTGTTTAGTCTCGAAGATGTGGCAGGAGATGAAGAGCAGATCGAAGCAATGGCAAATGCCTGCCCTGTCCTGGCCGTGACGGAGGGCGCCGACGGGGCGCGCCTCTATTGGAATGGCGATTTACGGCGGTTCCGCGCCTTGAAGATAAAGGAAGTGGATCCCACCGGCGCCGGTGATATTTTTGCAACGGCCTTTTTCTGGCGATTTTCGGTCACGCAGGATCCCTGGACTGCCGCGCAGTTCGCCACGCATCTGGCGTCTTATTCGGTGGCGCGCCGCGGGCTGGATGGCATTCCCCGCATGGATGAAATTCAATCCTGCCTGGTGGAGGTATTGTAGTGGGCCGCGTCCATTCACTCGTCAACCAGAAGGGCGGGGTGGGCAAGACCACCACTGCCATCAATCTTGGAGCCTACCTGGCTAAATTTGGACAGCGTGTCTTGATAGTGGATGCCGATCCGCAGGCCAATGCCACCTCCTCGCTTGGAATCGATAAACATACCGTCAAGGGCGGCACGTATGAAGCGCTGTTGGGTGGCACCCCCGCAAATGCCCTGTTGCTTCAAAACCCGCGTCTCAAGCTGGCCTTGCTGCCCTCTTCGCCTTCCCTGGCCGGGGCGGAAGTGGAACTGGTCAATGAACTGGGACGGGAATCCAAGCTCAAGCAGGCCCTGGCGCCTTTGGTGGACCGCTATGACTATATCCTGATCGACTGCCCGCCCTCCCTCGGCTTGCTGACGATCAATGGGTTGATGGCCGCCCGGGATGGCGTTTTGATCCCAGTGCAGTGTGAATACCTGGCGCTGGAGGGGCTGGGCGAATTAACTCACACCATCCAGCGTGTTCGTGTGGCTCTTTTCCCTGGGCTGAAAGTGCGCGGAGTTATACTGACCATGTTCGATGGCCGGACGCATCTTTCCGGGGACGTGGTAGCCGAAGTCCGTAAGTACTTCCAGGAGCAGGTCTTCGAGGCTGTTGTTCCACGCAGTGTGCGTCTGGCGGAGGCTCCCTCCTATGGGCTGCCGGTCTCGGACTATGCCCCAGGATCGAATGCTGCCAGGTCATACGAGGCGCTCGCGCGCGAATTACTGAAAAGTGATGGCATTGCATTTACAGAAAGTGTAGAATAGATTAGATTAAGTATCTAACCGGAAATTTATGGAAGAACCGCATGGTGAGTGCTTGTTCTCAACATGTAAAAACCTCCTGATTTTCGGATAGGTTATAAGGAGGAACCTATGCCACAGAAATCCGGACTTGGTCGGGGATTGGGAGCGCTTATCCCAGGTGGGGAAAACGCGCTGGCAGAGAACGGCGTCATGTTGGTTCCGGTGGATCTGGTTCTTCCCAATCCGCGCCAGCCACGCAGTATGATGCATCCCGAGGAATTGCAGGATTTAACCGCCTCAATACGGGAGCATGGAGTGCTTCAGCCGCTGATTGTCACACCTGGAGACCAGCAGGGACGCTATATCCTAATAGCCGGGGAACGCCGCTTGCAGGCTGCTCGACTGGCCGGACTGGCCGCGGTGCCGGTACTTGTCCGCCCGGCCACCGATCAGCAGCGCCTGGAACTGGCCATTATTGAAAATGTGCAGCGTTCAGATTTGTCTGCATTGGAACAGGCCGAAGCGTATCGCCAGCTTGCCGAAGATTTCGAACTGTCCCATGAAGAGATTGCGGCGCGCGTGGGAAAGAGCCGCGTGGCAGTCACCAACACTCTCCGGCTTCTTAAGTTGCCCGATCCAGTAAAAAATGCCCTCATCGAAGGGCGTATTTCGGAAGGACACGCCCGTGCCTTGCTGGCCCTCCCCTCGCCGGAGGCTCAGGTGGCCGCACTTCGTACCTTAATTGCGCACGATCTGAATGTCCGTCAGACCGAGGAATTGGTGCGTAAACTTTCCGGGGAGAAACCCTCCCGGAAATCGAAACCGGCGGCTGTTCCCGAAGTAGCCGCATTGGAGGAACGCCTGCGTACCAGTCTGGGGACAAAGGTCATCCTGCGTTCCGGTCGTAAGGGTGGCACCGTCACCATTCACTATTATTCCGATGAGGAATTGAACGCCTTACTGGACCGGTTATTAAATGAATGATGTACAGGGAAGAGCACTACGCTTCCCAAATGGATAATATGAAACTCATCCACAACGCCCATATTTACACTCTTGAATCTGCCAATCCGGTGGCATCCGCGCTTGTCATAGATTCTGGGAGGTTGGTTGCGGTGGGCGGGGAAGAACTCCTGGTAAAATATGAAAATGTCAAGCCTCAGGATATGGGCGGTCGGGTGATTTTGCCCGGCCTGACAGATGCCCATTTTCATCTCCAGGAATATGCTCGTAGCCTGCAGGCAGTCGATTGCGAAGGACTACCCAGACAGGCAATCCTTGACCGGCTGGCCATACGCCTTGTGGAAATGCCGCCCGGGGAATGGCTGCTCGGGCATGGCTGGGACCAGAATGCCTGGGGTGGCGAATGGCCCGGTGTGGCTGAACTGGACGTGGTGGCGCCTCATAACCCGGTCTTTTTGACCGCTAAATCCTTGCATGCCGCCTGGTTGAATAGTGCTGCCCTCCAGCTGGCCGGGATCTCTGCTACCACACTTGATCAGACCAATGGTCGCATTCAGCGCGATTTGCACGGAGCGCCGACCGGTATCCTCTTTGAGAATGCGCTCAAATTGGTTGAGGCGGTCATACCCGAACCCGACTCTGAATCGCTTGCGAAAACCTTCGAGCAACTCATTCCGAAATTGTGGCGTATGGGGATCACAGGCGTGCACGATTTTGATGGGCGCCTCTGTTTTATGGCACTGCAGCTCTTGCACGCACGTGGGCTGTTGCGTCTGCGCGTGCTGAAATCCATTCCTTTTGAATTATTCTCCCAGGCAGTTGAACTTGGTCTGTCCAGCGGCTTTGGAGACGATTTTCTACGGATTGGTTCGATAAAGCTGTTTGCGGATGGCGCTCTCGGTACGCATACCGGAGCAATGATGGCTCCATATGTTGACGAGCCCCAGAATCGTGGTATTCTACTATTGAAAGCTGAAAATGTCTTCGAATATGGCTGTCAGGCAGCCGCTGGTGGCCTGAGCTTGGCTGTCCACGCTATTGGTGACCGGGCTGTCCACGAGGTTTTGGGTGGGTTTGCCAGGTTGCGGAATTTTGAACGGGAGCATGCTTTGCCTCCTTTGCGTCACCGCATGGAGCATGTTCAAACCATTCTTCCGGAGGATGCCGGGCGCATGGCCGGATTGGAAATCATTGCATCCATGCAGCCGGTCCACGCCCCTTCAGATATGCTTATGGCAGACCATCTGCTTGGACCCCGGGCCGCCTTTTCCTATGCCTGGGGTAGCCAATTGGAGCATGGCGCACGCCTGGCTTTTGGTTCGGATGCCCCGGTTGAAAGCGCCAATCCATTTTATGGCTTACATGCTGCTGTCACCAGGCGCCGCGCGGATGGTTCCCCAGGGCCGGATGGGTGGTTCCCGGAACAGCGCCTTTCGGTCAGCGCAGCCCTTGCAGGATTTACCTCCGGCCCGGCCTACGCCGCTGGAATGGAAGACCGCCTCGGGCATTTGTCTGCTGGTTTCCTGGCAGATTTGGTCGTTATCGAGACCAACCCGTTTGCCTGTGATCCAGCCGAACTATATGCTATCCAGCCGATCGCGACAATGGTTGGAGGAGATTGGGTCTGGCAATCATGAGGATGCAAAGATGACCATACCACTGACGCCTGAAGTCCTGGTGCCTCGTTTGGGAGAACACCTTGTTCAGACTGGCCAAATCTCGGAGGCAGATTTACAGAAGGCTCTGGCTTACCAGAAAGAGAAGCAAAAGGGTGGACAGCGTTGTCTTCTGGGCGAGGCGTTGATGGAGCTCAACCTGCTCAACCGGCGCCAAATTGACCACGCGGTTACTGAGCAGATTATTCAATTAAGGAATGCCCTCGAAGATGCCAATCGTTTCCTGGAACATCGTGTTGAGGAACGGACGGCGGAGTTGCAGGAGGCTTTGCGCAAGCTCTCCGAATTGAACCAGATGAAGGCAAATTTTGTTGCCAATATCTCCCATGAACTGCGCACACCACTCACACATGTCAAGGGCTATTTGGAATTACTTACGACCGGCTCGCTTGGGCCACTCAGCGATGACCAGAAAAATGCATTGCAAATCAGTCAACGTGCGACGGGGCGGTTGGAAAGTCTGATAGACAGCCTCATCTTGTTCTCTCTGGCAGCCCGGGGAGAAATGACTTTGCGCCTGAAACCAGTTAACCTGAATAAAGTAGCAAGTGAAATCATTAATTACTCACAGCCCAAGGCGAGCGACCGAAATGTGGAATTGAATTTTAACATCCAGCCTGATATTCCTTTTGTCCAGGCGGATGAAGAGAAAATCTCCTGGGTTATCCTCCAATTGATTGATAATGCCATCAAATTTACGCCCTCAGGCGGCCATGTGAATCTCTCCATTGCGAAAGAGTCTGATACGCTTGTGATGGTCACTGTGACAGATACCGGCATTGGAATTCCTTCAAACCGGCTGGAGGAAGTGTTTGAAGCATTCCATCAATTGGATGCTTCTTCCACCCGGCGTTATGGTGGTACCGGCCTGGGCCTGGCGTTGGTCAAGGAGATTGTCAGCGCGCACGGTTCAAATGTAAGTGTCAAGTCAGGTGAAGGCCAGGGCTCCACTTTTTCCTTCCCACTTCTGGCAGTGATACCAGTTCCTTGAAACGATATACAATGGGATTGCTATGGATAATGAAACGCTGGAATTATTTACAAAGTTGAGCGACTCCAATGTCAAAGACGATTGGAAGAAAGCTCTCAATTCCCTTTTTATCACCCTCCGAAAGACATTTGTTTTTGATAATCTCGCCATCTACCTGATCGAAATGGCCGGCGCATTACCGGAACCTGTGTATGCGCGCGGTGTCGGCCGGGGACGGAGTAAGGAAGCCGAGGCTTCTTGGGGGGAGGAGATTGCGAATCAGGTTGTTGCTACAGATAAAATCACAGTAGTAACCCCATCAGGTTCGTCTTCATCTGACCGTATTGATAAGCCCTATTTGCTCGGCTTACCCCTCAACCTTCCGACCGGAAAAGGGGCAATCGTTTTTGTTAGATTTGGTGGGCCGGAATATACTGCTGAACAAATGCCGTTGGCTGCCCTGGCAGCCGTGCAAACGGACTATATTTTTGAGAATCGCACTTTGAAAGAAAGTCAGACCCAACTCGAGATTGCCCGGCAGCGTGCACAATTCCAGGATGATTTCATTGCCACCATATCTCATCAATTTCACACGCCCCTCGGGTTTATCAAAGGCTATACCACCTCACTCCTTCGCTCGGATACAGTTTGGGATCCTGAAACCCAACGGGAATTCTTGAATATTATTGACGAAGAATCTGACCATCTCGTAACCCTGATTGACCGCATCCTCGATTCAGCCCGTTTGCAGAGTGGTACCATGCCAATGGAATTTCAACCCGTCCGGTTGGATTCCCTCCTTCGGGATGTAATACTGCGTACACAGAGCCGGTATAAGGATCTGGAGATCGTTCAAAATATTGGGACGGCTCCGCCCATTCATGGTGATAGTGTCCATCTGGCACAGGTTTTCGACAATCTGTTTGATAATGCCATTAAATATGCCCCCGGCTCCAGGATTACCATCTCGCTGAAGGTTGATCCGAAAAAACAGATTGTCAATTTCACAGACCGGGGAGCTGGTATTCCATCTGAATATTTACCATTCCTTTTTGAGCGTTTCTACCGTGTTCCTGGTAACCCAAGCAAACGTGGCACCGGGCTGGGACTTTTTATTTGCAAGGAGATTATCCAGGCCCACCACGGCGAGATCTCCGTCAAGACTGTGCCTGGAAAAGGGACCACTTTCCAGGTTGAGTTGCCCGCTGATATAAGGAAAGTTTCCTGAGGAAGGAAGCCATGTCAGTACGCATTCTGGTTGTAGATGATGAGCCTCGTTACCTCCGCCTGCTCGAAGCCAACCTGTTGACGGAAGGGTACCAGGTTATTACTGCAATGGATGGCGAGGAAGCTGTTGAAAGCTTCTCTGCCAATCCTGTGGATTTGATTCTATTGGATGTAATGCTGCCTCATATGGATGGCATCGCTGCCTGCCAGCGCATCCGTCAATTCTCCTCCGTACCCATCATTATGCTGACAGCCAAAGGGGAAGAGCAGGACCGTGTGCGCGGTCTGGACGTGGGGGCAGATGATTACCTTGTCAAGCCCTTTTCTATAATGGAGTTGCTGGCGCGTGTTCGAGCAGTCCTGCGTCGAGCCCAGACTTCCGAAATTGGCCAGGAACGTTTCTTTACCCATGCTGACCTGCGTATTGATTTTGCCCGCGCCGAAGTATGGCTGGGTGAACAGCCGGTCTATCTTTCAGCTACGGAATACCGCCTCTTGCTTCAATTTACCCACAATATTGGCAAGGTTTTGGCAGCCGAAGAATTGCTGACAAGCGTGTGGGGACCGGAATACCGGGATGATAAGGAAATCCTGTGGGTCACAATTGCCCGTTTGCGTCAAAAGGTGGAAAGTGACCCCCATGAACCCAGGCATATTGTCACTCGATCCGGGTTGGGTTACCTTATGCCTCCAATCGAAGGATAATATGCGCAGTTTGCTTTATAAAGGGTTGACCTATGGAGACAACGCTTAATTCTGTCCTGGTAATTGATGGTGATTCTGTCAGCCGTAATTACCTGTCCACCATGTTGAGCAAGACCGGCTATACGGTTCTTTCAGCCGCACTGGGACGGGAGGGGTTGATTTCGGCCTGGAGAGACCAGCCCAGCATTATTATCCTCGATCCTGCTTTACCTGATCTGACTGGCCTTGAACTGGTAGCCCGCCTCCGACAGGACCGCCGAACATCTAAGGTGACCCTGATCGCAATAAGCAGCCGGGAGAATCCGCAGGAGATGGCCGCCCTGCTCGCGGCTGGTTGCAGCGAGTATTTGGTCAAGTCCGATCAAACGGTTCAGAAATTACTGGAGCTTTTACCACGTTTTATAAGCGGGGAACAATATGTACCCAAAAAGCAAGGCAAACTGGTTGCTTTCTTAAGCGCCAAAGGTGGTACTGGTACTTCCTCTTTGTGTGCCAATATCGCCATGTGCCTTGCGAGTGAGAAGACGGATAAAAAAGTTGCTTTGATTGATCTGGTCCTGCCTATTGGCTCAATTGCCCATATCGTCGGCTATACTGAACATTTTAACCTGGTCACAGCTGCCAGGTTGGGGCCGGACCAAATGACAGCGGCATACTTTATGGATAATCTCCCGCGTGTTTCAGGTTGGTATTTCCACTTGCTGGCCGGCGCACCAGACCCTGAATCTGCTAGACAGTTGCCCGGTGAACGGGTTGGAGATATCCTTAGAGTAATCTTGGAATCTTACGATTTTGTATTTGTGGATTTGGGTCGTTCCCTCTCACGTATCAGTTTGCCAATCATCCTGAAGGCGGATGTCATTGTCATGATTCTTAGCACGGACCTGGCGACTGCGGATTTGACCTTGACGGTTTTGGAATATCTCAAAGGCCTGGGAGTGGATCCACTACGCATTTTCCCCTTCCAGAACCGCGCAGTCGTATTGGAAGGTTTGACCAGGCCGGAATTGGAGAAAAGGATCGGTCTGCCAATTCGCGTGAACATGCCATATATGGGTGACAATTTTACCGTTGCAAATAATCGTCATGAGCCTCTCGCTACCAGGCTACAGAATGATACGACTATTCTATTGCTCAAACAGGCCGCCAACGAGATGATCGAAATGGACAAACATAGCAATCGCTGATGATTTTCAGGAAATCCCTATGACGATTGAATTTGATGACAATGGAAAATTCTATACAGATATTATTTCCAAAACCCCCATTCCTGTTTTGATCCAGACAACCACTAACCGGATTCATGGAAATATCCATATCACACAGGACCGGCGCCTTAAGGATGAATTGGATCTTCCGGAAAAGTTTATGGCTGTCACCGATGCTGTTATCTATTCGCCGGATGGCCAGATCCTGTATCAGGCCGGCTTTATGGCAGTATTACGTGATGAGATTGTTTGGGTAATCCCTGATAGCGAGATTAAGATTTCGCCGGAGAGGAATGGAAAATGACTGCATCGGGCATGAATGCTTCTGCTGGTGCATCTATTCCGGATTACAAAAAGCTGCGCGATTATCTCATAACGTCGGTTACGCAGGATCATGGCGTGGATGAGCTTTCGCCCGAAAAGCGCCGGTCGGCTGTCGAAGATCGTTTGAAAGAAGCCATCTCACGGACAAAATTAACTTTTCCAGACTCAATCCGGGCTAGTCTTATTCGCGAAATCCTGGATGAGGTTACTGGTTATGGCCCTATCCAACCGTTACTCGACGATCCGAATGTTACCGAGATCATGGTCAATGGACCCCAAAAAGTTTATGTGGAAAAAAAGGGTCTTTTAGAGCAGACAAATGTGGTCTTTGAAGACGACCTTCATATTTTGAAGATAATTGAACGGATTGTTTCGCCTTTGGGTCGTCACATCGATTCCGATAGTCCCATGGTGGATGCCCGTCTGCCGGATGGTTCACGCGTTAATGCCATCATTCCTCCCTGTGCCGTAGACGGTGCTTCCCTCACTATCCGAAAATTTCGAAAAGAAAAGTTGACAATCGAGCAATTAATTGAAGCCAATTCGCTGACGCTAGCAATGGCTGATTTCCTGCGTGCCTGTGTCCTTGGTCGTTTGAATATCATCATTTCCGGAGGAACCGGATCGGGCAAGACCACATTCCTGAACGTCCTTTCTGGTTTCATCCCGGAAATGGAGCGAATCGTTACCATTGAGGATTCCGCCGAATTAAAGCTTCAGCAGGTTCATGTAGTTCGCATGGAAACCAAGCCGGCCAGCGTGGAGGGGCACGGTTCGGTGGGCATTCGTGAGTTGGTACGCAACTCTCTGCGCATGCGACCAGATCGCATTATTGTGGGTGAATGTCGTGGCGGCGAAGCTCTTGACATGCTTCAGGCAATGAACACCGGTCATGACGGTTCATTGACCACCGTTCACGCAAATTCGCCACGTGATGCGCTTTCCCGCCTCGAAACGCTAGTACTGATGGCCGGGATGGATCTGCCGCTAAAAATTGTGCGGCAGCAAATTTCCTCTGCGGTGGATCTTATCGTTCAGATGTCACGCTTGCGAGACGGCGATCGTAAAATTACTGCCATTGCAGAAGTGGCCGGTATGGAGGGAGATGTAATCGTCTTGAGCGACATTTTCAAATTCAACAAGACTGGTGTGGATGTAGCAGGTAAGATTCTCGGCCAGCACAAGGCGACAGGCATCCGGCCATTATTCGGTCCGCGGCTTGAAGCGGCCGGGTTTAAACTTGGCGCGGATATTTTTGGTGCCACGGCTGCCGATATGGCAATGGCACATCAACGACGGTAACTATTGCCCGGTTTTCTCTGCTATAATAATTTTGTTGTGTCCGGTAAAATTGTGAGGAAAATTCATGAGCATACAAGTTCAGGTTGCCCTTCGTACAAGGAAATTAGGTGTCTTGATCCGGGATGCCCGCTTGGCGGCGCGAAAGACCCTTTCGGAGTGCGCACAACTCGTGGGCGTAACGAGTGGCATTCTGCGTGCCTGGGAAGAAGGTCGGAAAGCACCTTCCCTGCCTGAACTGGAGGTGCTGGCCTACTCTCTCCACCTGCCCTTGCACCATTTCTGGAGTAAGGAGGCCATGTCGGACGATGAATCGGTCACCGATTCCTTCAACTTGCCTGCCCTCATCGGAATACGTCAACGCCTGGTTGGAGCGCTCCTGCGCCAGCAACGCGAAAATGCCAGCCTTTCGTTAAAGACGCTTTCCGAACAATCTGGCCTTTCAACGGCTCGCCTAAAAGCCTATGAATTGGGCGAACGTCCCATCCCGCTACCCGAATTGGAAGGTCTGGTGGCCTTGCTTGGCGGTCAGATCGAAACCATTTTCGATCAGACCGGCCGTATCGGCCAGTGGATGATTCAACAGAAAGCTGTTCAGGACTTCTTACAACTAACTCCTGAATTACAGAATTTTGTCTGCAAACCTGTCAACCGCCCATATCTTGAACTGGCGATGAAGTTGAGCGGAATGTCCACCCAAAAATTGCGCTCTGTGGCTGAGGATCTGCTGGATATAACCTTCTAATGTTGACAAACACACCTCCCCCACAGGAAATTGTCGACCTGGCCAGGCGGACGTATCAGGCGGGAAATTACTTGCAGGCTGCCCAGGAATTTGCCGAGGCTGCATCCGCCTATGCAAGTGCGGGTGATGCACTCATGTCCGCCGAAATGAAGAATAACCAGTCTGTGGCTTTGTTGCTCGTCGGAGAGGCACAGGCCGCTTTGGAAGCGTCCGAAGGTACCGATAAGATCTTCGCCGATTCTGAGGATTTCAGACGTCAGGGCATGGCACTGGCGAACCAGGCTTCGGCACTGCAAGCCCTTAAGCTGCTAAAAGATTCAACGGAATGTTATATAAGGGCTGGTGAAGCCCTGGAAAAGGCAGGCGAGGGAGACCTTCGTGCAGATGTCCTGCAACAACTTACCATGCTATACCTGCGCCGTTTTAAGTTATACGATTCTATCATTACCTTGCAGTCTGGATTGTCGGGTGTCAAAAATCCAAACATGAAGCAGCGTTTAATGAAGAAAATTCTGTTCATCCATCTATGATGGTTGGGGATGTTCGGGTGCGGCCTGCGATACTGCCTGACCAGCGTCAGATCGCCAATTTGATGCATTTTAGCCCAACCATCCATCGTCACTTGGATTGGCGGTACCCATTGGATTGGATCGGGTCCCCGCCTTTTTTTGTGCTCGAGAATCAAGGACAGATTATTTCAGCCCTGGCTTGTCCTCCGGACCCACCATCAATGGCATGGGTGCGGCTGTTCGTTAACTCTGGGAAATTGCCACTTGACGAGTCCTGGCGGACGCTTTGGAATGTGGCCAGACTTGATTTGGCGCTCAAACAGGGCTTCACAGTTGCAGCCATCGTTTTGCAGGATTGGTATCGCAGTTTGTTGATAGCTAGCGGGTTTTTCAACCGCCAATCTATTGTCATGCTCGAACGCGATGCACAAGTCTCATTGGATATATCTTTGCCGGCCGGATTCTTGATCCGAGGCATGCTTCAATTTGATCTGCCCGCTGTTGCAGACGTGGATGCGGTTGCCTTCGAACCACTCTGGCAGAATTCACTTCCATCCCTGGAACGGGCTTATCCGCAGGCCGTCTTGGCGACGGTGGCGGAAGCAGATGGGCAGATACTCGGATATCAGCTCAGCACCCGCAATCCGCTAGGGGCACACCTTGCCAGGCTGGCGGTTCGACCAGAAATGCAGGGGCGCGGATTGGGGCGTGCCCTGATCGCTGACTTGATTCAACAGGCGGAGCGACATGGCATGTACCACCTGACGGTCAACACCCAGAGTGATAATTTATCCTCATTGGCCCTTTATAAAAAGATTGGTTTTAGCGAAACCGGAGAACGTTACCCGGTTTACCAATTGCAGGTTCCATGAAGGGGATACAAAATGGTCAATCCAGAAGAAGCCGTCATCGTCAATGCTCTGGTTCGGCAGGCGCTGGTGTCCGCACAGGAAGTGATGGGCGGGAATGGATTGAATGCTGTGCTGCGCAGTGTCGGGTTGGAACGTTTTATAGGAAATATCCCGCCTGACGATACCAACCCCGGGATGAAAACGGTTGATTATGCACGACTTAATGAATCAATTGAGGCTTTCTATGGTCGCGGCGCAAAGGGGATGTTGCGGTGCATTGGGAAAGCCTCTTTTCAGTAAAGCGTGCGGGAGCAGGGCGCTTTGGTGGGTGTGGCCGGAGCGGTGATAGAGCTTGTGCCACCAAATGGCAGGATCAAATTCGTTCTGAATGCCATGCTGAACGCCTTAAAAAAGACCAATCCCCAGGTGGATGCCTGGGTGGAGGAAGTAGGCGACAAAATTGCCTATTGCGATTCTAGCTGTGCTATTTGTCTGGGTCGCCACTCTAGCGAACCTGTTTGCCATCTGTATGTTGGCTCAGTCGCTGAGGCGGTCCGCTGGGCCACTGGTTTGGAATACGGAATTATTGAAACGGATTGCATTGCCAAAGGGGAGAAATATTGCCGCTTCGAAATTGGTGAGGTTAAGGTGTGAATTAAGCCTCTGCTCCGATCATGCTTTCCAACTGCCTGGTTCGTTTTTTTTAGATTCTGCTACCCAGGAAGCTGGCGCAAATAAAATACCTGCTATGAGCCTTCTTTAGGACTGTTGACCAGAAAGCAGATATGGAAGAAATTTTCTGCAAGGTGGTCGGTGCGCCTGCCTGTGAATTCAAAATCAATCTCGGAGGTAAATAATATGGAAATTTCAGAATGGAACTGGAAATCTTTGGATGGTTTTGATATGTACGCGCGTGGTTGGGCGCCTCAAGGCGACCCGAAAGCTGCCATCATGCTTGTGCATGGACTCGGAGAACATGTGGCACGCTACGACCATGTCGCGGCTGCACTGACAGAAAAAAAATATGCCGTGCTTGGTTTTGACTTGCGCGGGCATGGCAAATCCGGCGGACCGCGAGGCCACGCTCCGTCTTATGATGCGCTGATGGATGATATTGCATCTTTTTCCCAACAAACGGAGTCGCGGTATGCCGGCTTGCCGCGCTTCCTTTATGGCCACAGCCTGGGCGGTAACCTGGTGCTGAACTACGCTTTGCGCCGTAAGCCGGATTTGCTCGGGGTTATTGCAACCGGTCCCTGGCTAAGACTGGCTTTCGATCCTCCGGCTTCCCAGGTGACTCTCGGCCGGTTGATGAACGGCATTGCCCCTGGTTTTACCCAGCACAGTAAGTTGAATACCCAGGGACTTTCCCATGACCAGGCGGTGGTTGCTGCTTATGAAAACGACCCACTGGTGCATGATAAAATCTCGGCCCGGCTTTTCGTGGCGATCTACGAATCCGGATTATGGGCGTTGGAACATGCTGCCGAATTTCCCCTGCCTTTATTGCTAATGCATGGCGCGGCTGACCCGATCACTTCCGCCAAAGCCAGCCAGGAATTTGCTCAAAAAGCCGGAAATAAAGTCACGCTTAAGGTATGGGATGGCCTGTATCACGAGATTCACAACGAGTTGGATAAGGCCGAGGTCTTCAAAGTTATGCTCGATTGGCTTGGCAAGCATTAGCACTGATCTGGAATTTCCCTGGAGTCTGTATTTTGAACGCCCACTCTCAAAATACGGATCTTCAATAATCTTCGGATAAATAGGCTGTAGAATTAATGTCAGATAAGAGCAACCCTTTATTCGAACAGGATACAGGATTTTTACTGGACAAACCGCCTCTATTATGGCAAAATCATTTTAAAATTAAAATAATGAGGAGTTATCATGAGTAAACGCCAGGAAATCCGTGAACGTCGCCATCGTGAACAAACTCGCAATCGTATTATTGTTATCGTGCTGGTAGTGGTGGGAGCCCTATTGGTGACTTTTGCCCTCATTCTGCCATCCTTGAATACCGCCCGTACAGCTGCCAGCGCCACCCAGACTGCTGCAAATGCCACTCCCGTTCCTGTTGTTACCATAACCCCCCGGGTCTTTAATACCACAGTAAATGATAACCACCTTGGCGATCCCAATGCTCCTGTAAAAGTGGACGCCTATGAGGATTTTCGATGTTCAGCTTGCCTTTATTATACGCAGAATGTTGAGCCGCTGGTTCTCCAGAACTATGTGGAGACAGGCAAGGTTTATTACACCTATCATTTTTTTATTGTGATTGATGGCAATGACGGCACGGACGCTTCCTATCGGTCAGCCAATGCGGCTTTATGCGCCGGCGAACAGGGCCATTTCTGGGATTATCATGATACGCTCTATGCCAACCAGATCACAGAAAGCGCCTCCCTTTTTACCGATGCACGCCTTGTCACAATGGCCGAGAATTTAAAACTGAATATGACGGAGTTTAATCAGTGTTACCAGGCAAAAAAGTACGCCAGCGTTGTCCAGAATGATATTTCGCAGGGCCAGAAGTTGAATATTACCGGCACCCCTAGCGTCTTTGTTAATGGGACCGTGGTTTCAAATATTTCGCAAACGACTCAGGCCATTGATACCGCCCTGGCAGGCAAGTAGAAATAACAATCAACCTAAAAACAGGCGGAGCGCCAAAGAGGTCTCTGCCTGTTTTTTTGTATGGCCGTTAGAACAGGCTGACAATCCACACGATCAAAGGGGCCAGCACCAGGGCAGGTAGGAAATTTCCCACTCGGATTTTCTTGATTTCCAGCAGGCTGCTGATGGCAATCCCGAGCAGCAGCACGCCGCCGGTGGCAGTCAGTTCGGCCATCATTGATTTGCTGACAATCGAATTCAACTGTGCCGCCAGTAAAGTGATGCTTCCCTGGTAGATCAGGATCATGGCAGCTGAAAATAGCACTCCCACTCCCAGGGTCGATGCAAATGCCATTGCAGTAAACCCATCCAGCACGGACTTGATTACCAACAGGCTGATGTCGCCTTTCAGGCCGGCTTGGATGGATCCGAGGATGGCCATCGGACCGATGCAAAATAGCAGCGAGGCGGTCATGAAACCATTAACGAAGCGCCCGCTTCCGCTATCGGAGCGGCTGAATCGCATTTCGAATATCTCGCCGAGCCGTTGAAGGCCATCCTCGATTTTCAACCATTCCCCCAACAGGGCCCCGATGACCAGGCTGCCAAGTACAATTAATGAATTCTGAGTTTCCAGAAACATCATTATTCCGGTGACAGCGGTAAAGAGTCCCATCCCGGCGATTACGGTGGACTTCAATCGTTCGGTCAGGCGACCTCCAAAAATCAGGCCAAGGCTGCCGCCAATCAGGATGGCAGCGACATTGATGAATGTTCCAATCATTTTTCCTTTGCCAGGCTGGTGGGCTTCCCTGCCTGTGCATTTTCAAACACTTCCAGCGCAAAGCAGAGAGAGCTTAAACGGTTCAGGTATAGCAGCAGCACTCTGTTTTCAATTTCACCCTTATCAAGCAGTTCAGCCACCCTTCTTTCGGCTCGCCGGACAACTGTGCGTGCCAGGTCCAACGCTGCGCCTGCCAGGGAATCTCCTGGTAGGATGAATTCTTTCGGGATGGGTGCCAATGCGACTATCGCATCTACCTGCGATTCCAACCACTCGACGCGCCGCGATGCCATGTTCTGGAACTGCCGCGTATTCTCCGGGGTGGCGGCCACTTCGGCCATGATAGTATACAGGTCGCGTTGTACATCTTTCAACAGGTTCCCGGTCTGCGGATCTGTGATTTGGACACGTGCCAGGCCGACTGCAGCCGAAGCTTCGTCGAGAACGCCCAGGGTTTCCATGCGTGGATGATACTTTGGCAGGCGGTTCTCACCAAGCACACCGGTGGTGCCGTCATCTCCGGCACGCGTGTAAATTGGGGACATGCAAGGATTATAACCAAATTGGCGGGAAAAGAGTGTCTTTTGGCGTATAATATTTCTTCACCACGCAACTTCCGATCAATTCCGTAAAAACCACCCCTCCCCGTGACACGCTCTAACGTATTCTGGTCTAGGGCAAAATTCAGCCAGTGGCAGTTTACAATCTCAAGTGTTTCAAATAGGAAAAGAAACCATGGATACAAAGGAAAAACTTGAAATTGCTCTTAAGGAAGCTTTAAAAGCTGGGGACGATGTGCGCAAACGCACAGTTCGCATGGTGCTGGCGGCTGTCCGCCAGGTGGAGATCGACCGTCAGGTGAAGCTGGATGAAGCCGCAGTGTTAAGCATCATCCAGAAGGAAATCAAGACCCGCAGGGAATCTGTGGAAGAAGCCCGCGGCGCCAACCGGCCGGACATCGTGGCAGCTACAGAAGCCGAGATTGTCGTCTTGCAGGCCTATTTGCCTGCCGCACTGAGTGCAGATGAGTTGAAAGCGTTGGTCGAAGCAGCCGTTCTAGAAGCCGATGCCAAATCGCCTGCCGACATGGGTAAAGTGATGAAATTACTTCTCCCGCGTGTGGCTGGTCGTGCTCCCGGAGACCAAGTAAGCGCGGCGGTTCGCCAGGTCTTGCAAGAAATAAAGCAATCCATTGGGTTTATTGAAAACTAAAGATATGTATCGATGTGTGAAGCCCTACTTTGGCGACGATCGCGTAGTACCGCGAAGCATCCCGTTAGGGATACCCGTAGGGTAAGCAATCCCCAAATGGGTTTTGATGAGATATTATTAATTATCAATTACATGATCCTGCTGAGCGTTAATTGATGGAATCTTCTCCTCGATCTCCGCATTTCTTCTCCCGCCAAGTTTTGTTGCCGGTCCTGGTGCTGGTTTGTGTTAGTGTTTTAAGCTACCTTGCATTGGTTCAGCCCTGGTCGTTGCGGCAAACTACTCTTCCGCTGGCGGTGGGAGATGTGGCTTCCCAGGATTTAAGTGCTCCACGCGATACCCAATACGTCAGCCAGGTTCTCACCAACGCTGCGCGTGACGCAGCCGAACGCGCGGTGGCTCCAGTCTATGTTCCTCCGGATCCGTCGATTGCGCGCACGCAGGCCACCACCCTTACCAACATCCTACAATCCATATCATCGGTCCGGTCTGACGTTAGCACTACCATCGAAGAGAAGAAAGCCGCTTTAATTGTCATTCAAGGATTTTCCCTCCAACCCGATTTAATGGATTTCTTGCTGGGATTGCCGGATGCCCGCTGGAATCTTGTCAGTAATGAAGCCTTTAATGTGCTCGTGGAAACCATGCGTAATCCGGTCAGGACTGAAAACCTGGATGCGGTTCGCCAGGGTCTTGTGACCTTGGTCAGCTTTTCCCTGACCGAACGCGAAGCCGAACTGGTGGTTGGACTTGTTTCGCCTTTGATTACGGCGAACAGTTTCTACAGCCCGGAACTGACCGATACAGCTCGCCAGACAGCCCGTGCCGCTGTTCAACCAATCACCCGCTCTTTTGTAGCCGGACAAACAGTTATCGCACGCGGCCAGGTTGTCACCCCGGGGGATTTGGAAGCCCTGACGGCACTGGGACTGATTCAATCCAAAGACCCCCTCTACGGCCTCTTGAGCGCGGCTGTCCTGGTGATAATCCTGGCGGCCTTCACAGCCCTGTATTTCTCGGCCCGTCAGCCGGTGGCTGCTTCTGACCTGCGTAGTATTCTTCTGTTCGGGTTGCTTTTTATTGTTTTCCTTGCTGGTGCGCGCATATCCATACCCAACCGGACAGTCATACCTTATCTTTTTCCTCTTCCGGCCTTTGCCTTGTTGGTTGCCGCGCTTTTCGGCATGGAACGCGGCATGGTATTTGGCCTTGTAATGAGCATCCTGTGTGCTTATGGCACGCCGGATGGGCTTGGCCTGGCCTCTTACTACACGCTGAGTTGCTTGTGTGGCGTATTGGCTATGGGACAGGCTCGCCGTATGGCCCAGTTCTTATATGCAGCATTGGCCATCGCGGTGGCAGGTGCAGCCATGATTGCCACCTACCGCCTGCCTTCCACGGATACGGATTGGATTGGCGTGGTTACTTTGATGGGTGCGGCGGTTTTCATGGGCATTGCTTCGGCTGGCCTGGCGCTGCCACTGCAATTCCTGCTTTCGCAATTCATCGGCAAGACCACTGCTTTGCAATTACTTGAAATTTCCCGGCCCGATTCGCCCTTGCTGAATTACTTCCTCCAGCGCGCCCCCGGTACCTATCAGCATAGCTTGCAGGTTGCCAACCTGGCAGAACAGGCGGCTGAACGCATCCATGCTGATGCCCTTCTAACAAAGGTTGGGGCGTTATTCCACGACGTGGGCAAGGCTGCCAACCCGCTCTTTTTCGTTGAGAACCAGCCTCCCAGCCAGATTGACTCGCACGATGATCTGAAACCTGAGGAGAGCGCCCAGGCCATTATCCGTCACGTCCCCGATGGGTTGGAATTGGCGCGCAAGCACCATTTACCGCGCCGCCTGCAGGATTTTATTGCCGAGCATCACGGTACGCTCATTACCCGTTACCAGTACAATCGGGCCGTACAGGCCGCCGGTGGGGACAAGTCCAAAGTGGACGAGGCGAATTTTCGTTATCCCGGCCCGGCTCCGCGTTCGAAAGAGACTGCCTTGCTGATGTTCGCGGATGGCGTGGAGGCGCGTTCCCGAGCGGAACGCCCGGCCAACGATGAGGAAGTACGTATGCTGGTTCGTAGTGTCATTGAAAATCGCACGAAGGATGGTCAACTGGATGATGCTCCGCTTTCCCAGCGGGACCTGGCGGTCATTACCGAATCATTTGTCACCACGCTGCGGGTCGCCTACCATCCACGCCTCGAATATCCAATGGAAGCACCCGCCAACCAGGACGTGACTACCCAACATCGTCCGCAGGAGAAGACCGAATGATTTTTATCGAAAGCGAGTCGGGCCAGACTTTCCCCGGGGATTTGTTGGAACGGGCTGCCCGGGCGGTGCTTGACCTTTCCGGTACCCAGGATGCCGATTTAACCATCGTTCTGGTGGATGATGCGCGCATCCAGGCTCTCAATCGCGATTTCCTTGCTCACGATGCACCCACGGATGTGCTTTCTTTCCCGGCCGACGAACCCGACCCGGAAACAGGCCGCCGTTATCTGGGTGATGTGGTCATATCGACACCGCGTGCAGGGGAACAGGCCCGCGAACGCGGTCATGCCGTCGAAGCCGAAATGCAGCTTTTGGTGGTTCATGGCATTCTCCATCTACTCGGGCACGATCATGCCGAGGTGGGGGAAAAAGAACGTATGTGGGCCGCCCAGGCCCGGGCTCTCGAAAGATTGGGTGTTTCTGCGCAAATTGTCCATGAATAAGATCAGGGAATTCTTTGTTTCACGTGCGCACTCTTTTGAGCACGCCTTCCACGGTTGGTGGTACGTTCTTCGCACCCAGCGCAACGCCTGGATCCATGCCGCTATTAGCTTGGCGGTGGTGTTGCTGGCCATCTGGCTGCGCCTGCCGTTGCGCGATTGGGCGGTGTTGGTCCTGACCATCGCTCTGGTTTGGGGGGCCGAGTTCATTAATACTGCCTTGGAGGCGGTGGTGGACCTGGTCAACCCGCAGCAGCATCCCCTTGCAAAGGTCGGTAAGGATGTCGCCGCCGCCGCCGTCCTGCTTGCCGCCCTTGCCTCCATCCTGGTTGGCCTGCTCATCCTCGGCCCTCCGCTCTGGGAAAAACTGAAATTCCTTTTCGCCAGGTAGTCATCATGTCTCTCTCCTTTCGCTTTGGCACTGTCGGTTCCCCCCTCGCCACTCCACCCAATCCCGGCGGGACGGTCGGCGGCATACGCTGCGCTGCTTCCCTTGGCCTGGACGCCCTCGAGATGGCCTGGGTCAACGGTGTTCGAGTCGGAGAACCCACCTGCGCCCTCATCCGTCAGGCCGGCGAAGAGACCGGCGTTGCACTCTCCGTGCATGCCCCCTATTACATCAACCTGAACGGAGAGGAAGAAAAATGGCCGCGCCTGCGCCAATACCTGATGGACGCGGCCCATTTTGGGTATCTGGCTGGCGCCACTGACATTATCTTTCATCCTGGCACCTATTTTGGCCGCCCGGCCGATGAAGTGCTCAAAGTTGTCCTGCCGCGCCTGCAGGGCTGCGTGGATGAACTGTGCCAGGCCGGCAACCCGGTTACCCTGCGCCCTGAGATCAGCGGCAAAGCCGCCATGCTCGGCTCATTGGCTGATGTACTGGAATTGGCAAAGGCCATCCCGGGGGTCGTTCCCTGCATCGACTTTGCCCACCTGCATGCCCGCCTCGGGGATGGTGCCATGAACACGTATGCCGAGTGGATCTCCGCCCTCGATCTCTATCGCAAATCCCTCGGCGACGACGCCATGCAGCACCTGCACATCCACCTCTCTGGCATCGCCTACGGTCCCAAAGGCGAAAAGAACCACCTGGTCATGGAAGAAGCCGACCTGGATTTCAGGAACCTCATGCGTGCCCTGCATGATTCCGGCGCCTGCGGCCGCCTCATGTGTGAAAGCCCGGTCATGGAAGTGGATGCGCTCAAGTTCAAAGCCCTTTGGCTCGAAGTGAGCGGGGAAGAGCAATAAACAAGGACCCGTTTTCTCGAAGAATACGAGTTCTTTATTATTTGCGAATGAGATTCGTAGTAACGACTTTAGTCGTTGCGTTTGAACTTGTGTGGGGATCGTTCAGGATGCTTAAAGGCATCCATTTCGATGTCGCTATCCAACTCCGGCCAATGACAGCCTTCCACCAAGCCCCCGTAAATTGTGGATTTGGGCCACATCCCGCCGCAGCCCCCGCTGCAGCCGGCCATCGCGAAGCATCCTGAAAGGAGACCGTGGACTTTCTCGCCACCGTTCTACTTGTTGGTATCGACGACAACGGCCAGCCCACCTATAAAGCCAAAGGCGGACAGTATGCTAAATTCGGCGTGCGCATATGGCCCGAGACCTTGCCCGCCCTAGGCGTGGATCCTGCCAACCTCAAACCCGGCCCTAACCCGGTTAACCTGCACTTGCTCGCCCTCATGGGCGACAAAGGCCCCCGCAAAGTGATCGGCATGGCAAAGTAACCGCCGACAGTCCAGCCCTAAGACTTCCCCGGCCTGATTAAATCGGACTGGGGTGTCCTATTTTTGCCATAAAATCGCAAACTGCGCCTTATGAGCGGCGCAGCGCCTCCGGCGTTTAGTCCCTTCCTCGTTAGCCTGCTTCATAAACTTATAGCTGTGGCCAATATTTGGATTCAAAACTAACACCATTCGCATCTTCGGTCTGGTGTGAAATTACAAACCCAATAACAAAAAGACGTATAATATTATTAATCGAATTATTAGTGAACCGCCCTTAACTTCTTATCCAATCCGTTTATATATGTGTTGAGCGACTCGGTTTAGGCCAAGGGTACTAGCTTATCGCCAGAAGAAGGCATAGCATATGCGTATTCAAGGTAGTAATTTCGGCAACTTTTCTCTCATGACTGTCCTTCGTGCCGAACGTCTTCTTGCCATTTCGGAGGAACATGAGGAAGATAATGATCCCCTCCTTGGTTGCTCGATCGTGTTACTTGCAACAGCATTGGACCAATCCCTGAGCACTACCTTGAAAAAATTGTGCCTCGAATATGACTCCGATGAACAATGGGCTCTCCCAAACCCAGCAGATGATCTCCAGGACAAGTCGCTATGGTACCGTTTGAAAACCACGCCTGAGATCCTGCATATTAATCCTTTCAAACTCAATTTTAGAAGTGAGCATGTGAGTTATCTTCGAGATGTTGTCACGGGGCGTAACAGCCTGTTGCATATAGAAGAGGAGCCGATTTCATTCGATTTCGAATTTCCCGACGGCGACGAAATCCCTTCAAAAATCATAGTTACACTTACGCGGGAGCAACAGAAGGAGCTCTTTAAAGATACTGCCTGGAAACAGGTAACAATTGCTGAAGTGAGGCGAGGCATCCGGGCAGTCACTGTGTATTTGCATGCTTTGGCGGGAGATCCTGATGCAGAGGTTAAACTTCTCACCTGTGCAACGGTGTGAGTTTAGCATGTCGGTTATCCTGCCTCCTGCCGCCCAACACTATTCATCATTTGAAGCGTATTTGAGAATATAAATGACTGATCAAGAATTTCCCTTTTCCGTGATTGAGCGTTTGGGTTATTATGTTTATACTTTGGCCGATCCTGCAGCTGGTATATTCTATGTGGGTAAAGGTACTGGTAATCGTATATTTGCTCATGTTAATGAAGCCATCAAGAATCCCAAGAAGAATGACAAACTTGATAAGATACGAGAGATCCGTGCAACGGGTAGGAGTATCAAGTATGAAATAATACGTCATGGCTTATCAGAGAGCGAAGCGTTTGAAGTAGAGTCGGCGATTATTGACTTTATCGGGAAAAAAGAATTAACTAACAAAAATGCTGGTCATAAAGATCACCGTGGACTAATGTCAGTCTCAGATATCATTGCTTCTTATCAAGCCGAGCCAGTTTCAATTGCTGAACTAGTCATCCTATTCATTGTTAATGATCTGTTTGAGCGCAATATCAGCCCAGATAGGCTATATGAAATTACACGCGGCAACTGGGTTGTGGGTAAACGTCGCAATAATGCCAAATATGCATTTTGTGTCTATAAAGGAATTGTACGACAAGTCTACAAGATAAATCGATGGTTTCCTATTAAATCACGATATTCTGAGACAAAGAGACAGTCTCGGTGGCGTTTCATTGGCAAAATATCTAGCGAACTTCAACATTACGTAAGTGGCAGTGTTGATAGTTATCTTAAACGCCGTGCTCAGAACCCGGTTAGGTATATCAATTGTTAGGCGGGTATATTTTCAGAACTCTTTTGAAATCTCCCTTTCTCAATAATAATCCAACCTTCTCTGCAGGTCCTCTGCCGCGCTGGCCATGTTGGCAGCCTCGTAATCGGCCGCTAGAATAGCCAAAGCTTCCAAATCCATTTCGGGCGCTTACAAGGTACAATCGCGCCGCATCCAGCCTCTAGGCAAGACCATGGCCGCGTGTGGATGGAGTGAATTTGCAATTTAGAGGAAGTAGATTATTCCTGTCTATTGTTAATCTTTGGGTTTTACGGTCGTATTTTTTTTGAACTTGGCAGCATCAAAAGTTTCGTGCTAATATAGACGAAGACTTTTTCCGTCATTGCTAAGTTACTGAAGCCACTATTAAGGTTCCGATCCGCATTTCCAGCATGAATTTGGAGTATTGCATTATGGAAAAAACAAAAATCGAAGATCTGCACCCCATCGCCTTCCCTAAACCGCTCTTTGATCGCTCCGGCACGGTCTTTGAAGCCCTGAAAACCAGAAGAACCTCCCGCACCATCGGCGCCAAACCGATCCCGCTGCAAACCCTGTCCGATATTCTCTGGGCTGCCCAGGGCTTCAACCGACTCGATGGCCCCTTTGGAGGACCGGGTCGTACCGCCGGATCAGCCAGCAATGCCCAGGAGATTAGTATCTATGTTGCCATGCAAGCTGGGATTTATTTATACGAGCCCGCTACCCACCAGTTGGCTCCGGTTGTCGCCGGCGACTGCCGCGATCTGGCGATCGGGCCAGGCCAGGGCAAGTTGGGCGCCAATGCTCCGGCACGGCTGATCTATGTGGTCGATCTCGACAAGTTCAAGACCGCCGGATTTCCGGAGCCGGGCCTGTACGATGCAGAGATCCAGAAGTCCTATTACTTCGTTGATACCGGCCTGATCGCCCAAAATGTCTATCTGGCCTGCGCATCGTTGAGCCTGGCTGCCTGGTTCCACAACTGCAACAAGCCCGCCCTGACGAAAAAACTCTCTTTGCAGCCAAACCAGCGTGCCCTTTTCGGACAGACCATCGGCTATCCTGAGGAGTGACAACAGGGTTTGTTCATTGGTCGGGTAGGGCGGCATGCTATACCGCCTCCCTGAATGATGCAACATGAATGAATAGAGACCACCGAATAGGATGGTCTCCATTCATTTTTCGAACTTTCTTAATCACTGGGGCGCATCAACTGGCTCGGGAAAAGATATCAACCAAAAGCTTTATCTTTTCCTTTGTGTCCCTTCGTGACCTTAGCCTGCACTGCCTGCGCCAGCCTGTCCTGGGCACACGTGTGGTGAGAGGGTTTAATCTTTTTCCTTACAATGCTAAGCTAATTCCCGTTGATTTTCACCGCCTCGATCACATACATCTGTCGGTTTATCCCGCTCGCGCCATACGGCTGATACACAGGATTGCCTGTGTATTTTTCTGACAGCTTGTTGATGTGATCGCGCGCGCCATGCGCCTCGTCGATCGGCTCACCTACATGTCCCTGGATCTCGATCCAATGCCTGCCGCTTTGCGGTTCGATGATCAGCAAGGACAACTTGGGATTTAGTTTCAGATTTCTGGCTTTCTTTGTTGCTGCCGGGAAATTGACCCGCACGTGCTCCCCGTCGAAATCGCACCAGACCGGCACGCTGTGCGGTTGTCCGTTTGGGTTGACTGTGGTTAAGCCACACAGGATGGGACGGCTGAACAGATCATGAAATTTTTCTGGGATGGGTAGGGACATATAATCAATCCTTTTCGATATGTTTGAATGTTAACCGATGAACTTGCAATCATTCTATCATTCTGCCACTTGTTAGGCAATCCGTTATACACAAGTAATAATCCTGTCAAGGCTGCGAACATTACTGGGCATAAAGAGATAGGTATGTTTCTGCAATCAATGGTATTTCTTGATATAAAAGACGAGCCGACCGGTTAGGAACCGATCCGGC
>Ga0187873_1000430_pt1 | contig 44878 bp, 42 predicted proteins | sample June2016WEW_16_1_2_FD_133012 | JGI IMG/M metagenome (GOLD analysis project Ga0187873, IMG submission 133012) | Peatland microbial communities from SPRUCE experiment site at the Marcell Experimental Forest, Minnesota, USA - June2016WEW_16_100 | ecosystem: Environmental > Terrestrial > Soil >...
CGCCGGCGGAAAATATCGGCGATATCGCGGGCGACCTCGCAGGCAAACGAGGCAGGGTGCTGGGGCAGGATATGCTGCCCGGCAATATGCTGCTGATTAAGGCGCAGGTCCCGCTGTCTGAGGTTACGCAGTATAACAGCCAGTTGAAATCCGTAACCGGAGGCCGCGGCAGCTACTCAATGTCACTGAGTCATTACGAACCTGTCCCACCGCATACCCAGGCCAGCGTCGTTGCGGCTTACGCAAAGCCAAAACATACCGAGGAATAAAGAAATTTATTTGTGCTTGAACATTGACCCCCGGTTTGATTTAGCTGGGGGTTTCTGTTTACTGATTACTCAAATTCGATTGAATATTGAACCTTCAATCGCATAAACTATTAGTGTTAATGATGCTTGAAACGCATAACCGATACTTGTCAAATGAGTGAGAAGAGAAAGATTATGAGGATATTTATCTCTCTTGCATTAGCGCTGGCGTTTGTTATGCCCTGTGCGGGCCAAACCAATTGCGACAAGAACTCCGACAAAGGCATATTTTTTGAGGTGTACAACGTATTCGTCGCAAAACGGCCGCACGATATCAATGATATTAACAATCTGCTTGCCGGCAGCGCGGATTACAATTGCGCCGAGGTCGAAGAGGCCAACGGTCTTAATAGAAAAAACATCTTCGGCAAACCAGATGAGAATGTCGCTTATGTAATAACCTTTTCGTTCAACGCGGAAACATCCGGTCAATGGGAGTTTGCTCTTTCTTATAACGCGGGTATCGCGTCGGCGCTGATTATCGATGAAAAGGTCGTTATGTTCAGCGACCTTGGTATCCGGGCCTCATACGAAAAGCCGATTATAACGACTGTCAAATTGAAAAACGGATTACATAATTTCAAATTCATCGGGCTTGAGAATTGCTGTGGCTCACCAATCCGTTTGAGTATCAAAGGCCCGTCTGAGGCCGACTTCAAAGTAATTTCCACAACCAATCTTGCTATTGGCCACACCACAGCCGGAATGCCTTAGAGAACAAACTATATCTGACATACAAGATTGATACTCTTCCGGGCGACTCGCATCGGCTGGCGATGATGCACAGAAAGGTTTTTTACGACTCAATAGCCGCGGTGAGAATTTTGCGGTTGTCGTTAATCCAGCGTGCTTTGCGAACAATCATATTCAGAAAATCCGTTCCCTTAAGATTGCCGAAAAATCCCGTGGCGGCGATAGGCAAAACCGCCTCGGCTATCATTGTCTCAATCATTAAATCCGGAAGCGAAGCGAGATGGTCTTTATCCAGGTTGATAACCTCACGATACCCTTCGAGGACCTGGACTAATTTGGCCTGGTCAAGATAATCGGGCCAGTCGGCAGGATTGGGATGATAGCCGACCAGAGAGAACTGAAGCATAGCGTTGGCTAAATCAGTAACCGGCTGGGCGATTTTCACGGAATCGAAATCAAACACGGCGACGATCTTGTCTTTGTTGAAAAGCATATTTCCAGGGTGCCAGTCGCCGTGGACGACCTGTTTGGGCCAGGAATCGAAATCAAGCTGGTTAACCTGAACGCTGGCGCTGTTGTAAAGAGACATCAGCTCTTCCCCGCAACGGTGAACCTTCCTTTCGTTGCTTTGTAAAATGTCCGAGGCGATGGTTTTAAGATGCCTCCTCACCATCGTCGAATTGTGACAACTCGCTTTGAGCGGCTCCCACTCGAATTTGAAATCGGTAAGGTACTGGTGGAACTTCGCGAGCTGTCTTCCCGTATCGATTGTCGCTTCGGCTGAGCCGGTGTAACGGACGCCGCCCACGAATTTGAAAAGCTCATATACATTATTGCTAAGCTGCAGTATGGTTCCAAATTCATCCCGCGTAGCGACCAGCGGTGCAACAGGGAAATATCGTTTGGCCAGATGCGACTGCACGGCGTGTGCGAATGCGACCCGATACACATCGTCTTTATCCCGCAGGCGGCGTTTGAGCAGAAACCTGCCCCGCGTGGTTGTTACAACGATTTTGGGGGCGTGTTTGCTGCCCCCCACAAGGCGCATTACCTTGCGGATTTTGCCTATATCATACCGGCTGAGGACTTCGGCCAGCTCTTCTGACGTAAAACGCGCACCTGTCGCCATAGATAAATACGATTAGTGATTAAGGGTTAACCGGAAATTAGAATTTGTCCGGAATTGGTTCATTTGCGGAACAGCAGGAGAAGAACAATCAGCAGCAGAAAACCTGCCATGGCCCCAAGAACAAGAACGGTTGTCTTGTATCGCGTGACGGACTGTGCGAGGTCAACGTTTTCCGATTCCTCGACCACCTCGCCGTCCTCCAGCTTTTCGAGCTCAGACACGTTCATTCGTTTGTGTGCCCGCATTGGGGATCCGCCGTCGCGGACTGCCTTTAAATCAACCAGCAGCTCCTCGATGCTGTTGTACCGGTTTTTTTTGTCTTTGGCCATCATAACTTCGATGATTTCCGACACGCCCGCGGAAAGCGAAGTATTGATGTGGTCGGGCGGGACAAGCTCGTCTTTCAAATGCTTCCGCATTACTTCCATCGGGTCGTCGGCCATAAAAGGGACGCGCCCTGTTACCAGATGATAGAACGTCGCGCCCAGGCCATAAATGTCCGCCCTGCCGTCAACGTCTATTTCGCCGCGTATCTGCTCCGGGGAAATATAATAAGGCGTCCCGTATGCCTTGCCCTTCTCCATCTTGGCCGCTTCGAAGTCCGTCGTCTGCCTGGCAAGACCCATATCGGCCAGTTTTACTATCCCCTCCTTGTTAATCATTATGTTCTTCGGCTTTACGTCGCGGTGAATAAGACCAACGGAGTGAGCGTGCCTGAGGGCCTCGGCTACTTGTATAATGACGTCCAGCGCCTCTCTCTCGCCGTAAACTTTGCCTGCCGCCAAATCATCGTAAAGGGTTTTCCCTTCGACGTATTCCATTACGAAGTAATGGTGTCCGCCCGATTCGCCGACGTCCACTGCCTGGACGATATTGGGATGATTGAGCTTGCCCGCGGCCTTACCCTCTTTATAAAATCGTTCGACATATTCTTTGTTTTCGGAAAAGCGTTTTGGCAAAACTTTGACGGCTACGATTCTATCCAAGCTCAACTGCCTGGCTTTGTAAACCACCGCCATTGCGCCTGCGCCTAATTTGCCCAGTATCATATAGCCGGGTATCTGATGGGTCGCTGTGGACCCGCGTGCCTCTTTGATGGTGCTGATGACTCGGCTTGCCTGTGACTTTGTAAGGTAGCCCCTTTCGACAAGAAGGTCTCTAAGCAGGGCGGGGCTGGTTTTGGAGCGGTTATCGATTTCATCGATGCACCGTTTTAGCTCCTCATTGGTGCAAAGTCCCTGGTCGAGGGCTATTTTGCCGAACATCGTGTCGTAGTTGGTATTGTCGTTTACCATTTATCCGCTTACCGGTTTGGAAGGAGGTATTCTTCCAGTTTAATCCTGCTATTATTAGTTATACCAGACCATTGTCAAAATAAAAATAGAATCTAACTGTGGTCCAATAACAAATCGGCTATTTTGCTTTCCCAGTTTAACGCTTTCTATTCCATTGACTTAGGCGAAAATCCTGTTACACTGCCCTCCTTTGACTACGGCTGCGGCTATTGACCCAGGCCGGTAAGGAGAACCAAAAGTGGCATATAATTGCGTGGTATTGGTAAAACAGGTGCCCGACACCAAAAGAGTAACAGGCAAGGCAATGAATGATGACGGAACGGTTAATCGTGCGGCCCTTCCGGCGATATTCAACCCGGAAGACCTCAATGCCCTTGAAATGGCGCTGGATATCAAGGACCGGTTCGGCGGAACGGTTACCGTTATAACGATGGGGCTGCCCGCGGCGGTAGTTACGCTAAAGGACGCCCTTTATCGCGGGGCTGACGAGGCAATCCTGGTTACGGATGCCCGTTGTGCTGCAAGTGATACGCTGGCAACGAGTTACATACTCAGTTGTGCTGTAAAACGGATTAAATATGACATTGTCCTTTGCGGCAGGCAGGCGATTGACGGCGATACCGCACAGGTTGGGCCTCAATTGGCGGAAAAACTGGGAATACCGCAGATTACCTACGTTGAGAAACCCGTCGAAATCGAGGGGCAAACGATAACCGCTCAGCGCAACATTGGCAACGGCTGGCAAAAGGTCAAAACGCAGTTACCGGTCCTGCTGACGGTAACGGGTGAGGCCAACGTGCCGAGAGTTGCGGCAGCGAAAAAGATGATGAAATACAAGGCCGCAATGACGCCCGCCGGGATTGAGCAGAAGATAAAAGCCGAAAATCCTCGCGCTAGCGCAGACGAGATAAAAGAGCTGGCCGTGCAAAAATGCGGTGAGATGGACAAGAAGGGGCTTCTCATAGAGCAGTGGAATCTTGATTTGCTGAAAGCGGATTTGACGTGGTGCGGCAGGAGCGGCTCACCAACGAAAGTTCATCGGATTCAAAGCGTCGTGCTGGCCGCCAAAGAGACAAAATCGATTGCGCCGACCGATGACGGGCTGGCTGGTATGATTCACGAACTTCTCGAAGATAAAATCATCGCATAGCTAATTACGAAATACGAACGACGAAATACGAGATACGAAATATGATTGACATAAACAGACAGGGTGAAGTTTGGGTATTCGCGGAACAGCACGGCGGCCTGCTGGAAGATACGCCTATTGAGCTGATGAGCAAGGGTCGGCATCTGGCGGACATTCTTGGCGTCCAGCTTGGTGCGTTGCTGCTGGGCGATAATGTAAAAGGGCTTGCGAAAAAGCTGATTCAATATGGGGCGGATAAGGTTTATCTTGCAGAGCATCCGCTATTAGAGCATTACCAGACGAACAGCTACACCAAAATAATTCATGACCTGATTCACAAATACAAGCCGCAGATTGTGATTTACGGCGCGACGGCGATGGGCAGGGATTTGGGGCCGAGAATCGCAAGCGCAATCAAGGCGGGTTTGACGGCGGACTGCACCGATTTGCAAATCGGCGACCACAAGACAACCGACGGGCAATTGCACAAAAACCTGCTCTTCCAAATAAGGCCCGCGTTCGGCGGCAACATCATCGCTACGATTATCAATTATGACCGCTGGCCCCAGATGGCGACCGTCCGCGAGGGTGTGATGGTAATGGCAACACCCGATACCAAAAGGAAGGGCCAGGTAATCACTGAAAAGGTGCAATTATCCCCGCAGGAACTGCCCATCGAGATCCTCGAAGAGCATACCCGTGCCAAAAAGGTTGACCTAAAGGCGGCGAGGATTATCGTGGCGGGCGGCGCGGGCCTGGGCAGCAAGGATAACTTCCGGCTAATCTGGGATTTGGCGAATTGTCTGGGCGGAGCGCCCGCGGCAACGAGAGCAGCGGTTGACCTCGGCTTCATCGACCACGACCACCAGGTGGGGCAAACAGGCACGACCGTCAGACCATCTCTTTACATCGCGGTGGGAATCAGCGGGGCTATACAGCATCAGTCAGGTATGAACCAGAGCCAGAAAATCGTCGCAATAAACAACGACCCGCAAGCGCCGATTTTTGACGTGGCGCATTACAAAATCGTCGGCGACCTCAACGATGTCGTCCCGAAAATGATAAAGGCAATCAAGGAAAAAGGATTCAAAGAAGCTATAGGCGAAGGTAAATAACGATGCCAAATTTTTACGCTGATAACGACGATATAAGATTTTTGTTTAAGCACATCGACCTGGGCGCTCTCGCCAAATTGTGCGAAGAGGATTTCAAATTCGCTTCGCAGTTCGATTCCGCGCCCGCCAGCGCCGATGAAGCGATATGTAATTATGAGATGGTTCTCGATTCTATCGGTCAGTTGAGCGGCGACTTTATCGCGCCGCGTGCTGAATCGGTTGACAGGGAAGGCAGTACGCTCAACGCCGACGGCTCGGTAAGTTACGCCAAAGGAATCGCGGAGTCAATGGACAAATTAGCCAAGGCGGAGGTGATGGGTTTTACGTTGCCTCACCGTTTCGGCGGGCTGAATTTCCCGAATCTTGTCTATTCGATGGCAACTGAAATCGTCTCGCGTGCGGACGCCTCGCTTATGAATATATTCGGCTTGCAGGGTATCGCAGGGACAATCGAAGCATTCGCGTCCGAGGAAATCAAACAAAAATATCTGTATGATTTTGCCGCCGGCAAAATTACAGGCGCTATGGTGCTTACTGAACCGGATGCCGGTTCGGATTTGCAGGCGGTCAAATTAAGGGCATTCCAGGACAATAACGGCAACTGGATTTTGCACGGCGTTAAGAGATTTATCACCAATGGCTGCGGCGAGGTCCTTCTTGTGCTTTCTCGCAGCGAGCCGGACCGCTCGGGCGGACTGGGACTCAGCTTGTTCGTATGCGAAAGAGGCCCGAACGTGCATATCCGCCGGCTTGAAGACAAGTTAGGCATTCACGGCAGCCCCACCTGCGAAATATTTTTCGATAACACCCCCTGCCAGTTAATCGGCGAAAGGCAGCGAGGATTAGTTACCTACGTTATGGCGCTTATGAATGGTGCGCGTATCGGAATCGCCGGGCAATCACTGGGTATCGCCGAGGCGGCGTATCGCATCGCTCGCGATTATGCAGCGAGCAGGAAGCAATTCGGCGCGGCAATCCAAAAACTGCCTGCCGTCCGCGACCTGCTTATCGATATGAAAATCGCGATTGAGGCGGGACGAGCGATGCTCTATGAAACATCTCGTGTCGTCGATATAAATATTTGCTTTGAAAGGCAGCTTGAATTAAACCCGCCCGCAGATAAAGCAAAACTGAAATCGCTGAAAGAGCAATCTCGCCGGTTTGACCGGCTCGCGTCGATGCTGACTCCGATGAGCAAATATATATGCTCGGAGATGGCAAACCGCGTCAGTTATGATTCAATCCAGGTCCTCGGTGGTTCAGGTTATATGCGCGACTACGCCGTCGAGCGGCACACACGCGACGCGAGAATCACTACGATTTACGAAGGCACAAGTCAGTTGCAAATTGTTGCTGCGGTGCGCGGAGTGTGCAGCGGCACAGCGGAAAAATATCTTGCGGAGCTCGCGCAGAAAGAATACGCCCCCGAATTGAAAGACCTCCTCGCCAAATTAGCCGAAGGAACAAAACAGCTATTCTCATCCGTCGCGTTTGTCAAACAGCAGGGGGCCGATTATATGGACCTTTATGGCAGACCCCTGGTTGATATCGCGATGGATTTAATCGTGGGGTATTTGTTCTGCGATTACGCAAGCTCGAAGGTCGAGATGAACGTCGCCGTCGAGGATTCCGACGAATCAAAAGAACAGACGATACCGATGACAAAACGCAAAGCCATTGTCGCCCGTCGGTTCATCACCAAAAACGCACCGAAAATAGCCGCCCTCGCCCAGTTAATATGTTCGGGCGACAAATCCTCATTCACGGACTTTGCCGCCCTTATCGGCCCGGTTCCTGAGCAGTCATAACAATGGAAGCGAAACAGTCGGCACAACAGAATAACAGGGAGAATTTTCAGTGCCGGCTGTATTGGTTTATGACTAAGCGATGCAACTTCAGCTGCCCGTATTGTTTCAGGGAATACGCCTCCGAGGAAACAAAAACAAAAGATTTCGATTGCGGCAGCTATAGTCCCGAGCAAATCGCGGGGCGTTTCGACGAGACCGGGAAAGTTTGGAAAATTTATATGACGGGCGGCGAGCCGATGCTGTATCCAAACTTTGTCTCTCTCGCAGGGCTGTTGACTCGCGGCCATTACATATCTTTGAGCACGAACCTCTCCACGGCCAACGCTTATGAATTTGCGGATACCGTTGCCGGCAATCGAGTTATTTCCGTCAGGGCAAACATTCACGTTCTTGAACGGGAAAAAATCAAAGACGGCATAAATGAGTATTTGCGCAAATTTCACTATTTCCAGGACCGCGGCTTCGATATCCGGCTTGTGTATGTCGCTTATCCGCCTTTGCTTGAGCGAATGGAACGAGATATCGAGTTTTTCCGCAAAGAAGGCGTCAGGCAAATCGAGGTAAAAGTTTTTCAGGGCAAATTCGAGGGCAGGCGTTTCCCGCGGGAATATAGTCGGCAGGAGCGTGATTTTTTAATAAAGCTTGGATTAGGCAATGACGAGAGGCAGGTTCTGGATTCTCGCGTGTCTTTCCTCGGCAAAAAATGCTCAGCGGGCTATATGGGATTCAGTATGGACCCGTCGGGCCGGATAACACGATGCAATACGCTGGATGAAGAATACGAGAATTTGTTCGAGGGGACATTCAGGCCCGGTTCTTCACCGCGTCGCTGTCCTGCTAAAAAGTGCGTTTGTCTCTATCAGGGAAACGCTCTGGCCAATACCGCAGGCGTTGGCGTGCCTCATCGTATCATTGCGCAGCCGGTAAAATTTTCCATAGCGTTCGCCGAATCCGTCTGCCGATTAAGAAAATAGGGTCTTGATATGCTCGAAGCTGTTATATTTGATTTCGATGGCGTTCTCGTGGATTCCGAAAAACTGCACTATCAGGCATTCAACCGCACGCTGACCAAATTCAATTACCAGTTATCGATACGCGATTACTATGACAGGTTCCTCGGGCTTTCCGACCTGGAGCTTCTGCGAGTTGTTAATAAAGAGGGAAAGCTGTCTTTATCAAATCAGCAGTTCGAAAAATTGCTTGGCGAAAAAGCGAACCTGTTCAAAGAAATGGCGGCGACCGAAGCGGGCATAATCGGGGGCGTGCCTCAGTTTCTTAATATGCTCGCAGGCAATAAAATCCCGATTGGAATCTGCTCCGGCGCGTTGCTGCCTGAAATAGAAATGATTCTCAAGGGTGCGTTGTTGCGAGAGTTTTTTGAGGTTATTGTTTCAGCCGAGCTGGTTGAGAAGGGTAAGCCCGACCCCGAAGGTTTCTCGCTGGCCTTGAAACTGCTCAATAAAAAGCTGCACAAGTCAATCAAGCCGGAAAATTGCGTTGTGGTTGAGGATTCACGCTGGGGCCTTGAAGCCGCCAAGGCCGCCGGTATGCGAGCGGTCGCCATTACCAACACTTACGCCGCCGAACACCTAAAACCCGCGGATAAAGTTATTGAGCATCTTGCTGAATTGACTCTCCCCGACCTTCACGCACTCTGCTGCTAACAAGATTAGCCACAAAAAAGCACAAAAAACACATAACCACGGATTAGTACGGATTCTCACAGATTTAATCAGCCGCGGAGTCGCCATTGTTCCAACGGTTCGGGACGGCCTAATAATTTCTTTTGTTCGGAGATAAGCCGTCTTTCCACCTTTTTGGCATCCTCTGCCGGGGAAAGCAATTCTGGTTTTATATTTCGTTTTACGAGCAGATTTCGAACTTCGCGATTGTTCTTTACGTGTTCGCCGGTAATGCCGTCTTCTGTACGCAAATCATCCCGCTTGATTGTAAAATTGGTGATTTCATTGGCAAAGTCCTTTGCCTTGATAGTGATTGTCGGGAGAAAATCCGCCAGCGGTCGGCCTTTTGGCACTTTCATCCGGCCCTTCATCTGCTCGGTGGATTTGCCGCCAAATAACGCCTTGTCCCCTTTGCTGCGGATTCTGCCAAAGCTCTGCTCATCGCCGAGTCGCTCGAATATGATTCCTGAAAGCTCTTTTTCCGAAAACGTAAGCTTTCTGCGGGCAGTCAGTCGCTCGACTTCGCCTAATCGTTTTTCTATGATTTCCTGCTTACGGGTCTGGACGGCAAAATAGGTCTGGGCGAAGGCAATCTGGTCTTTGGACGGGTCGCCGTTCTGCGCTATCAGGTAACAGGCGTACCGCGTCAGCATAATATCGTTAATCTGTCGCTCGCTACCCGACCCAAGCTGGACCATTTTGTTGATATCAACAAAATGGTCAGATACATTCTGGCCGGAATTCAAACAGGCCATTTTGGCCTTATCAACAACCTTAAGAAAATTTCTCCATTCGTCATAGTCCAGCAATTTTTGCAAGTCCCTCGCCAGCCAGAATTCAAGGCCGGACGCTGTGTCCTTTTGCACGCTCTTCTCAAAACTGCCGTGAAGCTGAATTATTATTTCCTTCTTCATTTTTTTCAACCACAGTTTTTTGCCACAGATAGACGCAGATTAACACAGCTTTTGCTTCATAGGCTCCCAGTTGCCCAAGAAAGATGTTAAATTCCTATTTGCACATTTAAAGCAATCGCCTGCAATCAATCTTTTTTCTGCTTTGTTAAGCCCTCTGGTCTCCCAGCATTTATCATTACACCCAACCCACATATAAACCTGAAACAATTTTTCGTTTCCATGTATCCTTTTTAAAATCATGAGCAATGTAGATGGCGAAAGAACTACACATTCAATTGTTTTTCCAACAAAACTCTGCATCACAAAAACCCATAAATCGGCTTTTGATTTCTTGATTCTATCCCTATGGAGAGCCCACCATCCAAAAGCCCTGAATTTATTTTGGTATTCAGGTGCCATATGGGTTATCACATAGTCCTTTGAATATTTGACTTGCAAAGAGACGGCTTTGTTGTTCTTGGAGTTGGTCACAAGAAGGTCAACGCCGGTATCCTTTGAAGGAACCCATACATTATAGTCCTTGAAGTTCTCTTCAATATATGACCCTACTAAGTATTCGCCAGCATGAATATTAAACATTTGCTGCATAATCTGCTATTCCCAGAAATCCGAGAACACCATACTTATAAGACAATAAAACTCGTCTGACGGACAAAGGTGCCAATCTCTTCCGGCCTTAAAAACTATTTTTCGCCAAAGCAACTATAAATCCTGCTGTTGTTGGCGTCAAAGAAATAATCGGCGGATTAGACCAAAGACCCCAGACGTAAGACGCCAGGGAGAAGGGAGAAGGCAAAAGAATGTCCAATGTTCAATATTAAATGTTCAATATCCAATCCGCGATTATCGTATTGCGCCGGGGCCTTTGAGGTGCGTGTTCCACTTGCCTGATTTTGTATCGTATCGCACGGCGTCGATAACTGCGCCGTTGAAAATGCAGGGACGGACCTTGTCGCCTCTGATATCTATTAAGGCAGTGTTGGCGTCGTAGATAAATTCGTTGCCTATGACTTGGGTGTCCTTGTCTTCATAAGTAACCGCGCCTGTTGCCTGCATGTCTTTGAGCTCTGTTCGCCCGGTCGGCATTTCGGCGATATCCGCTTCGACATGCGATGCGGTTATGGAGACCTTTTCGCTGCCGCGGCCTTCGACGAGCGGGAAATAATCAACAAGCAGAGAGCCGCCTTTTGAATCGGCTATCAAGTGTTTGCTTTGGCCGGCGTAGGAAAGCCAGTCGAAGTTCCGCATAAGGGCGTAACTTTTTCGCCGCAAGCTGAACCTGTCGAGATTGTCCTGCGGCTCATCGGTCTGCGAGTTATCCACTTTTATCAGGCCCGGCCCTGCCGCGAAGAAATTGCCGTCGGTCGTATCGTAATTAACCGAGACGCATTTAAGCTCCACACCTGTAAGCAGCTTGTTGCTGGTTTTTTTTGTGCTGGCTAAGTGCACACCCGGGCCGGTTGCAATCATGCGATTGACATCCATTGCCTGTCCGGAGTCATTATTTGTATCTCTCTTCACCAGGTCTATTTCGAGCTTGTCAGCCAGGACTATATACTGTTGAAGTATTGCGTCCTCCGCCTGCGAGACCGTGCAGCGGCAATCACCCTCGAATGTGCTCTTGTTTGAGGCGGGCGAGAACGCGGCCCGTCGGCGGGAGGTCATTCTGACGGTTCCCGGTCTGCCTGCGCCGTCCTGTGTTTTTTCGTTCACGTCAAACGCAACGCTCGAAGGGCCGATTGCGGTCGCCTCGCCGGTTGTCGCGCTGTAGGCAACGTTTACGCCCCTGAAAGTGGTTTTGCCTACGGGTGAGGCATTGGTATCCTGCTGGGCGATAATCTCGGCGTAAGTGGTTCGCTGTTTGGGCAATTTCTTCTCGGCTGATGTGCCCATCGGGGTAACAATAATGCCGCCGTCGCAGTTTATTGTGATATCGCTCGGTGATTCCTCCGAAATGGCTGCCTGCGGTTTGTTGCTTGCCGGAATCGGGGCGAAGTTTCGGTCGGGCGAGGATTCGTTTGCGTCCTGCCCGGCTGAGCTGTCCTGTGCGAAGATATCATTTATCGAAAGGGCATCGGCGAACAGTCGTTCATTCGGCGTTTCAATCCTGACGTTTTTGTCGAGCGTGCATTGGTAGTATTTCCCTTGTTTGGACGCTTGTGCGCTTTCGCCTTTTTGGTTATTTGCGTCGGCGTCCGGCGTTGACCGCAAAACCGACCCCTGGGACCATTTTTTTATATGCAAACTCTGCAGGTTTGTTATTTGCAGCCGTTCGAGGCGCTCGTCGTCGCCGTTATAAACAATTTCCACGCCTGTGCCGGTCATCCGCATGTTTTCCGAGACAAGCTCGACTGGCCCTGCCGTCGAAAACAACGATTTGTCCGCGGAAAAAGCGATATCATCAAGATAAATAGTCGTTTCGCCGACGGCATCTTTTTGTTTGGGCAAAATCCGGATAATAACATTGCCCATCAGCATACCTTGTTTTGGCGTTAATCGGCCGCCCGCGATTTCCACCACGACTATTGCCCGCTCGCCTGTAATCGAGCAGTTGAAGCTTCGGCGGTAGATGTTCATATAGGGCTTTTTGATTTCCCAGTTGTTGCCGTCCTGGTGCAGCAGCTCCTCGAATCCGAACTCTCTTTCGACCTGTTTTTGGGCGTTAAGGGTGGTATAGCGTGAGTTTTTAATTAGGCCGACGCCAACGTCTCCTACTTTTCCGACACTGACAGTTGAATCGCACACGTCGGCAAGCTGTCCCGCCGGCGTCGTCATTATATCCGTTGGTATAAGCGGGGTCCTGCTTAAACGGTTGTATATAAAATACACGACCAGCACTGCCAGAAATGACATGAGCCAGATTGTGAACCTTCGCGAATACAGCAGCATCTTATTTTTTACTCTTTCCCGGAATTATATTTTTTTACTATCGCGTTCCATCTGCCGGTTTTTTTCAGGATATACTCGATAATTTCCCGGACAGCCCCTTGGCCGCCTTTTTGTTTGATAACATAATCGGCGGCTTGCTTGATTTCATCGACCGCGTTGGCAACCGCCGCCGCGAAACCCACGCACTGAATCACGGGCAAATCAGGCAGGTCGTCGCCGACGTAAGCAATTTGTGCAACGGGCGTTTTGCTCAATTTAATCAGCTCTTTTAAGCCCTTCAATTTATCCCGTCGGCCATTAAGACAAAAATCCACGGCCAGCTCTTTGGCCTGATGTTTCGTGGTGGCTGATGCCCGCCCGCTCAAAAACGCGATTTTCAGGCCCGCCCGTTTCCACATTTTGATTCCGTGCCCGTCGATGATGCTGAATGATTTGCTTTCCCTGCCGCGCGAATCAACCAGGATGGTCCCGTCGGTAAGCACGCCGTCAACGTCGAGGGCAAGCATTTTTATTGCGTCGAGTTTTTTCTGCACGGCTCACCCCGTTAGAAATCTGCGATTTATTGGAAAGTTCTGTATTGCCATTTTTTCTAACGGGGCTCACCCGACAACTTTGATTGTTACAATGTCCTGCACGTCGATAAGCCCCACCGGCTTGTCGTCGGCGTCCACGACGGGCAGCTCATCAATCCTGTGTTTGTGGAAAATGGCCGTCGCTTCCGCCGCCAGTGCATCGAGACGAACTCTTTTGCAGTTTTTGGTCATAACATCGGAGGCCTTCATATCAAAACCGCCGGGACCGTCTTTTGTCATCAGCCGGCGAATGTCCCCGTCCGTGATTATCCCGGCCAGCTTGCCCTGTTTGTCAACGACCATTACCGCGCCGTGGCGTTTCACGTCGCTGGTATTTTTAAGAATTTTTCCTATTGTGTCCGAACCGGCCGCTATTGGCAGCTTCTCACCGGGTCTGAACATCATCGATTGCTCAACGGTCATCAGTTTTGTGCCGAGCGAACCGCCCGGGTGAAACCTCGCGAAGTCCTCCACGCTGAAATTCCGGGCTTTCATTACCGTTAATGCGAGCGCGTCGCCCAATGCGAGCATACAAGTTGTTGAGACGCTCGGCGCGATTCCCAGCGGGCAGGCCTCGGTGAGTTTGCCCATACTGAGAACTACGTCGCTGTATTTGGCGAGTGTGGAATCCTTTTCGCCGGTAATCGCAATGAGCGGAATCTGGGATTGTTTGACGAGGTTAATCAGGCGGACAACCTCCTCGGTTTCGCCGCCGTAGCTGAGGACGAGAATTATATCTTCTTTTCGCAGCCGGCCAAGGTCGCCGTGCACCGCTTCCGCGGGGTGCAGAAAATGGCTTGGCGTGCCGGTCGAGGCAAGTGTTGCGCTGATTTTTCGACCTATGATTCCCGCCTTGCCGATTCCGCTGACTATTGCCGAGCCGGAGCAGTTGTAAATCATCTCCGCCGCCCGCTCAAAGTCCGGGCCGATAACCTCCGCGAGACCTTTTATGGCCTTACTCTCGCTGTCTATTACCTGCCGAGCGTAATCAAGGTCAAATTTCATTTCATGCCTGCTCCAGAAGCCCTTTTAGTAAAGATATCCAACCGAGCTATCAGTATCGCTGAAATATCGTCTACCGTCAAGATTTACCGCGGTGCCGGGTATTCGGCGGCGTTATAGTTTGACCACGCTTCCCCTGTCGTTATAACAGACAATTTCAGACCGTTCGCCTGCATATTCGGGTGACGAATGGATAATCACCCGCTTATTGCTGGCCTGCTCAATATGCGCAATCGCGGTCCTTTTTTCGTTCTGGAGATAATCCGCCACTTCGTTCGAGACAAACAGCTCGACTTTTTTGACCGTTTCTTTTGAGGAAGCCAGATGAAGCAGCCGGATAAGCTCAATCGCGCAGGATTCGTGGCTTTTGACGTAGCCGCTGCCGCCGCAATTTGGGCAGGCAAGATACGTGCTGGATTGCAGCGAAGGCCGCATCCTTTGACGGGTCATTTCGATGAGGCCGAAACTGCTTATGTGCAGAACCCGGGACCTTGCGCGGTCGGGCTTGGTTGCTATCCTGAAGACCTTTTCCACTTCTCTGCGATGCTTTGGGCTTCGCATATCGATGAAGTCGCAGATAATCAGGCCGCCCAGGTCACGCAGGCGCAATTGTCTTGCGATTTCCTCGGCCGCATCGATATTGGTTTTGAAAGCGGTTTCCTCGGCTTCTGAGTGTTTGCGGAATTTGCCGCTGTTGACGTCAATTGCGACCAGCGCCTCGGTCTGCTCGATGACAATCGACCCGCCTGTTTTGAGGGGCACGACGCGCGAGTGGACCTTGGCGATTTCCTGCTCAATTTTGTATTTGTGGAACAACGGCTCTTTGCCGTCATAATATACCACTCGCTGTTTGAGACGAGGCGACGCTATCGACAGAAAGTCACGAATCCGCTTAACCATACTTTCGGAATCGCACATTATCCTGACGATGTCATTATTGAAAATGTCACGCAGCGTCCTGATGACCAGGTCCGATTCCTGATACAATTCGGACGGCGTCTTTGCGCTTGAAATTCTTTTTTCAATCGCGGCCCAGAGACGCCGCAGATACTTCATATCATTTTGTATGTCCCGCTTCGAGCTTCCCTGTGCGGCTGTCCGTATAATGAAGCCGATATCTTTCGGGGGATTGCTCTGCTCGAAGAGGGTTCGCAGCCGAATCCGTTCCTGCTCGTCCTCGATTTTGTGGGAGACGCCCGATTTTTCCATCCAAGGCATCATAACCAGGTATTTGCCGGGCAGGGCGAGATAGGTGCTCAGCGTCGGCCCCTTTGTATTGATTCCTTCTTTGGTAACCTGCACCACTACCTCTTCGCCCTTGTGCAGGCAGGCCTGAATCGGTTTGCGCTCGTTGAGGGAGCGTCGTTTGCCGATTTCCTCGGTGTCGATGGCGGCTTTGCCCGCGAAGTATCGCGGGTGCAGGTCGCTGATGTGCAGGAATCCGTTTTTGCCGGTTCCGAAATCCACGAAGGCCGCCTGAATCGCCGACTCTACGTTGACGACCCTGCCTTTGTATATATTACCCACGTATCTTGTGGAGCTTGCCCGCTCCACGTATAGTTCTTCGAGAGAGCCGTTTTCCATAACCGCTATGCGGCATTCTTCACTCTCGGCCACATTAATAAGCATTTCTCTTGGCATTTGTCTTGTCTTTCTCTTTCACAAACTATTTTCTAATAAAAATTGTCGTGCTAAATACCTTTCCACTGTACGTTTGTCCGCCTGACTGGCCCGATTAAATCCGCGGTTTTCAATTGCAGCAAACCGAGGATTTCGTCAACGCGTATCGTACCCGCCGGGCTGATTTTGCAGTCAACGATAAACCCTTCCGGTTCGGCTTGGATTGCCTCCAGAAAAGGCCTTACGTCAACCGGTTTGGTTCTCGAGTCCTCGCCTGCGCGACGGCTCACAACAACCTTATCGCTTGCCAGCACATCCGCAATATGTTTCTTCACTCCGTCATCAATTTTCTGTCCCTGCACCTTCATCACGTATCTTGCTGAAATCGGCTCAGGGATATTCTTTGCCTCGCTTGTTTCTGCTGAAATGATTTCAATGCCGGCCGGCAACGCGCTTTTCAGCGATTCGACATCAATTCCTGCCCCTTTAGAAATCTGCGATTTATTGGAAAGTTCTGTATTACAATTTTTTCTAACGGGGGCCGTCTGGCCCTCCTTAAGCCACAGGCACAACATATCGTCATCTGATTCGACGCCCACGCTTCGAGGCGGAACAAGAGACATTTGCTGATGCGGATTGAACCCCTGGCTATACGCGATTTGCACCCCCGCCCGCACACAGGCCCGCTGGAAAACGCGTATCGTCTCCGCGTGCGACAAAAATCGCAAACTCCCTCCTATTCGGAATCGAATTACAACTAACATCTGTTTTCCAATTTTTAGTCGCCCGCCCCGTTGAAAATCTGCGATTTATTGTAAAGTTCTGTATCGCCAATTTTTCTAACGGGGCCCTGCACATTCAGAACCGGCTTTTGCCTGTTTAGAACGCTTCGGGCAATATCTTTCTGGCCGCGTCACGAAGGAAGCTGGATATCTGTCTTTCAGAATTCATCCCCAGAACCTTTCTGGCGACTTTATTGCATTCCTCTACCGTGACTGAGCGAATAATCTGTTTTATTTCAGGTATCATCGGCGCCGCCATTGACAGCTTGCGTATGCCCAGACCAAGCAGCAGCATCACTGATTCCGGCTCCGAGGCCATCTCGCCGCATACGCTTGTCTCCACCCGTGCCTTGTGCGCATCCTGAATCACTGTCCTGATAAGCCGAATGACCGCGGGGTCAACCGATGAATATAACGTTGAGACAAGCTCGTTACCCCTGTCAACCGCCAGCGTATATTGAGTGAGGTCGTTTGTGCCTATACTGAAAAATTCAACGTCTTTTGCCAGCATTGACGCCGTAAGCGCCGCCGCGGGCGTTTCGACCATAATGCCGACCTTGATTTTTCTGTTATACGGGATTCCTTCGTCGTCGAGGTCTTCCATCACGTCGCCAAGTACCATTTTGGCCTGCATCAGCTCCTGAAGATTGGTTATTAGCGGGAACATTATCCGCAGGTCGCCCAGAACCGACGCCCGCATAATGGCGTGAAGTTGTGTTTTGAACATCGTCAGGTTTTGCAAACAATATCGTATCGAACGCAATCCCAGGAACGGGTTCGGCTCACGGGCGTAACGTCTGCTCTGCGTATATTTATCCGCTCCCAGGTCCACGGTTCTCAATATGACGGGCCTGGATTTGAATACCGCAACCGTCCGCGAGTAGGCCTCGTAATGCTCCTGCTCCGTCGGCTCAGTGTCACGGTTAAGATACAAAAATTCTGTTCTGTAAAGCCCGATACCTTCGCCGCCTTTTTCAAGAACGCTATGTGCCTCATCGGGGAACTCGATATTGCCAAACAGCTCCACACGCACTCCGTCCCGCGTCTCGGCGGGTTTTTCTCTTATCGCGTCAAGCCGGTGTTCCAGCTCGGTATATTCGACGGCATATTCGAGGTATTGCTGTATCGTGCTGTCATCGGGATTTATGATGACTATGCCGCGATTGCCATCGATTATGACAGTGTCGCCCGCGTTGACGCTTTCAGTGATGTCTTCGAGCGCAACCACCGCGGGGATACCCAGCGACCTTGCGACAATCGCCGTATGGCTTGTTCTGCCGCCCGCGCCGGTGGCGATGCCCTTGATATATTCTTTATTGAAACTCGCCGTTTGCGTGGGGCTAAGCTCGCGTGCGACAACAACCGCCTCTTCTTTCAGTGCCGCAATATCCTGCCTCTTGCCTCCGACGAGGAGTCGCAATAACCGGTGTTCGATGTCATATATATCGGCAGCCCGCTCGCTGATGTAGGTATCTTTCACTTTGGAAAAGTGAGAGGCGATATCGCGCAGCGTACTGGAAACGGCGAACTCGGCCGTAACCGATTCGGCGTTTATCATATCGGTTATTTTCTTGCGAAGAGTGCGGTCTCGAAGATAGCTGAGGTGAACCGCGAAGATGTCTTTCATCTTCTGCCCTTCGATTTCCTCCTGCTCGGCCTGGAGCTTTATCAGCTCCTCGATGGCGTCCTTGAAAACGTTGCGCACCCGCTGCGTTTCCGTCAGTCGCTGCGACGGCTCAATAAGTCGCCTTGGGATCCGGTAATCCTCTGCATCGATAACGAGGCACTTACCGATTGAAATTCCCGGCGAAACAGCTACGCCTTTTTTTATTTCCATCGTTGACCGGGATCGCTACGCCTGCCGACTTTTTTCCTCTGGGGTCGGCTCGCCGAATTTCTTTATCTCAACAATATCTCGAAGCGCCTCAACCGCCTCGGCCGCGTCCGTGCCCTCGGCTTTTATTTTCAGCCGGGTTCCGCATGTCGCTGCGAGCATGCTCATTTGCATAATGCTCTTGCCATCCACGTTTGTGTCGTCCTTGCTGACGGTTACCGACGACTGAAACCTGCTGGCCGTATCTACAAACTGCATCGCGGGCCGCATATGAAGCCCATCCGCGTTTTTTATTTCAACTTCAAGTTCGCAAACTGTATTTTGCACTGTTGAGCATCCGTTCAGATATCACCGGCCTGGTTGCGTCACAAAATTCACAGGGACGGATTAACGTCCGCCTCCTTCAACAGGTCCTCAATCTGGGCGGCCGTCTGTGACTGTCTCAGGAATTTGCGGAATTTTTCCTGCTGAAGGTGCTTGAAAATCTGTTCCATTGCCTGCAGGTGTTTGTCGGGGTCTTCGGCGGGACTTAACAGTAGAATGACCGAATACACCGGCTGTTTGTCCAGCGCAGCAAAATCGATGCCTTTGCTGCTCTGACCCACCGCGGCGACGACGTCCCTGACCGCCTTGTGCTTGACATGCGGAACAGCGATTCCCTTGCCCATTCCGGTGCTTGCCTCGTTTTCTCTTTTGATTACGGCACGCGTTATTTTGTCGCAGTTGCCTTTCCCGAGCCGGCCCGCCTTGTCAAGCGCCGCCACAAGCTCCGTTATGGCTCCATCCCTGTCCTTTGACCCAAGCTCCGGAATGACCGCCTCAAAACAAACGAAATCCGCAAACTTCATACCGTTCATCCTAAAACGTACCCATAAGTTTTTATCGTCTGCATCATATCGGCTGAAAAACGCAGAACTTTAGCGAGCCCTGTGCTTTTTTTCGTCCCGCTCTTTGGTCTTGGTCTTCTTGAGCTGCTGCTCGAGCTTATGCGTCGCCAGGTCGATGCAGGCGTAAACGTCGTTGCCTTTTTCCTTTACCACAAAGATTTTCTTGCGTTCTCCCCTGGCGATAATTTCCACCGCGATATTACCCGCTTCCTTGCTTCCCTCTTTGCCGTCAACAATGACCTCGATTTGGTTGATGACGTCGTAAAATTTGGGCAACTTGTCAGTTTTTTCCTCGGCATAGCTTTTTACGCTTTCCGGAACCTCGGTGTGTTTGCCGCTAATCCTGAATAACAAGGCAGTTCTCCTTTTCTGTTATTTCAATTAAATCACTTATAGCCCGGCCACTGCCGGCCAGCTTATTATACACAAGCCCTTCCCAATTTCACGCATAATCTACTCGCTTCCGGCGGGCGATTTGGCAGCGTTTTGTTCGCCGGGAACTATCACCCCGGCGCTAAGTATAAACCTCAGCGCCTCTTCGATTGACATATCCAAATCCACGACTTCTTCTTTCGGAACAATGATTAGAAAACCGCCAAATGGCGTCGGTGCGGTGGGTATCAGGACCGTAACAAACTCCTTGTTCTGTCCCTCAACGATTTTTTTGATGCCGCTGCCCGTAACATACCCTACCGACCAGATTCCTTTGCGCGGATACTCGACGGCAACCACCCTTGAGAATATCTTTTTGGTTTCTTCCTTCTTAAAGAAGAAATCCGTCATCTGCTTGATATAAGGATATATCTGTTTGAGCAGGGGGATGTTCATCATAAGCCGTTCGACGACCTGCCAGATACTCCTGCCCAGCACGCTGGCTAAGGTAATCCCCACAATGTACACGATTCCCAGGGCAATCAAAAACCCGGCTATCGACAGAAACCAGCCAATCCAGAAATTCGCCAGTATCGCCTCCGACCCCCCGGCCAGCTTTATCCCAAAAATCAGTATCTGTTTGATATGAACGCTGATTTTGTCATTGATAAAGTTAAATCCCCACAAAATCAGCCATATCGTCAGGACCGTCGGCAGCAATACCCCAAGTCCGCGTAAAAAATATCCTCTGAATCGCCCTTTTGCCATACTTACCGTTACTCCTTTAACCAATAATCAATTATCAATTCTCGCCCGGCTCAATTTGCATCTCTTTTGGCAGATGCCTGCCGGTCCAGTGTATCCACGCCCCAGGAAGAGCCGCGACTATCCATACCGCCCGCTGACAAAGCGCAATCGCCAGCGCCTGCTCTGCTCCAACCCCGGCCAGCACAAACAGCCCCGCAAGCCCGCCTTCAACAACCCCCGCCCCGCCAACGCTTACGGGTATCGCGCCCAAGCCCCAGGTCAGCGGGAAAAACACGAAATAGTATTTCAATCCCGCCTCTATACCTATCTGTCGGCCAATCAGCCAGAAACCCGTTATGACTATTCCCTGAAGCAAAAACGTAAGCCCGAAGGCCGCGAGTATAGTCAACGGGTTGCTGCCATACAAAACCGCTGCCGTCCAGAGCTTTTTGGCAAATGTTACGAAGTGCTGATATGCTTTTGCCGCCAGTTTTCTTCCCGCCGGTACCGCTGCAGCTAAAATTGCCATCGCCGCGACGGCAATCACTGCCCACCTCAAAATACCTGATGCCGTTTTGGGGCTTACCCCAAGGTTTACGTCTCGCAACAAAACGAAATAGCAAAAGCCCGCCATTATCAAAGAGCTTAACAGCCCGACGAACCTGTCAACAAATATGCTCAGCACCGCTTCGAATTTCTTCTCTGTGTGCTTGGTAACATACCACGCCCGAATCAAATCGCCGCCTACCGAGCCGGGCATCGCGTTATTGTAAAAAAGCCCCAGAAAGTGCAATCGAATTGCCGCCCAGATATTAATGTGAATCCCCTGTGTTCGCAGAAGCAGCCACCACCGCGACGCTAAAATCGCCTGGCTTGCGACAAACGCCCCCACTATCCCGGCGAAAAACCACGGCCCCATCTTTGCGAAACTGCTGCCCAGAATCACGTAGCGGTTATTCTGCGATACCCAGATTGTTACCGCCACTATCGCGGCTGCTACAAACCCGATTCGCAAATAAAAGAACAGTTTGTGTGTGGTGGCCTTTTTTTCTTCGCCCATTTGCCTGCTTTCAGCGTAAAACACTTGTTTTAGAAGATGATAACGGTTAAAACCCTTCCTGACAAGTTGTTTAGCCCCCAGGTCCGCCTGGGGGTTTACATATATTAGGAGAAATAATCGTGGCTGCCGACAAAACAATAGAACTGGGCACACAACTGACGCCGAAATTCGACGCGAATGGCCTTATTCCCGCCATCGCACAGGACGCCAAAACAAGCCAACGCAAGTCCAATTCAGTTATACTGGGCACGTACGCGAGTCCAAATCACCAAAGCACACATTAGGGCATCATGAAAATTCTCTTCGTTAACCCGTGCTGCCAGTTGATACCACAATTCCGCCGTTTCTACCCCAGAATCGTCTTGTATCACCTCGACATCACGCTTTGGGAGCGGTGGGATTAACCTACGCAAACACATAATTGTGCTTGTGATATCCCTCGCCTCGATAGCCCTCAGCAATGCTTGTTGCGCAATCACCTTATCCATATTTCGCTCCTTTCATATGGCTGGCTTTTGCCACATACCATTAGCCTTAGCATGTTTGGGTACGCCCTGTCAATGGCATATTTGTGCTATTTTGACAATACATATGAAATTGTTGCGGGCGGAAATAGCGAAAATTGTGCAAAACAGACAACATAAAAGTGGAATATCCTATAGGATTGCTATTGCGATTATGTGACAAGACTGTAAAATGTAACTATCTTGCTATTACTTTTATTGAGGGTTTTACCATGAATTCCGAACTTGGTAATACATTGAGTGAGGTAGTCCGAAATCAATTACAGGCCTTACAGCCGAAACGAACTCAGAAATGGCTCGCATCAGAACTCCGTATGACTGAGGCTGAGCTTAGCAAGCGGCTTAAAGAACAGAAGCCTATGCGGGAAGATGAAGTTGTACATCTATCTGAAATACTTCGCCTTCCCTTGCCCCGGTTTCTTCTTCTGGCTTCTATTGCCAGGTGTAACGCTCGTAAGCAGGATTCTGCTGACAAAGATAACCGCCAAGAAATGGAACGTTTTGCTACTGCTGGTAATGCTTATAAGGAACTGTTGAAATCGATAAAACCTGTTGCGATGCCTTTATCGTGTCGGTCTCATAATTATATATCTCTCGAAGATTTTCCTAACATGGTAGCTGGACCATGGACAGTTATTGTAGGTGATCGTCGCGAGAGTCCAGTCAAGGGTATAGGGGACATAGCTGGTTTATCTGTCGCTTCGTCAGATTTTATGTTCTTACATAAGTTGCCTCTGCCCTGGGGTACAACTGTTGTACGCAGCGACAAGACTCTACTTATTGCCAAAGAATCTAGTCTGTCAGAATTGATGAGAAATAATTTGCTTATTATCGGCAGTCCCGCCGTATCTTTGGGGACACGCGCTATTCTTCGTGACGTAGGCGCCTCGTTTATGTTTAACATTAGTAGTGACGCATATGATCGTGAAAAAAAAATATATGAGGAAGTTGGCGGTTCTACTCACAGAGATACCCTAGAAAAAATAATTTCAAAAAAAGTAGGTGAACTCAGGTCTCTTATGGCTACTTTTCGTAAAAACGGATTCGTAGACCCAATAGATTACGATGGAATACGTGGCAGGGCAATCGCAAAAGATGAGGACTATGGCATGATTGCTCTCGCGAGAAATCCTTGGTCAGAAAAACATATCGTTTGTATTTGTGCCGGTGTGCACGGTGGCGGCACAGCAGGAGCGTTGCAGCTATTAGCATCTCCAAATAACTTTGTGAACAGACCATGGGGAGGTGTGTTTAGAGTTAATATGTCTGATCAAGTTTCATGGGAAACACGTTTTGAGCATCTCGCACCGGAGTTCGAAACCCATCCGTATGATCCACACAAATATTCTTCGGAGATTTCAAAATTAATTCACCGCGTCGATGTACTCGCAAATAGCAGTAATAAAGATGAGGAAGTAAAAAAATCGGAACTTTCGAAAGATATGTTGATTTTAGTACAACAACTTGCTAAATGGCTGACGAATGCCGATTAAAAAGCGATTTATATCTTTACATATAATGTTGTTTTGCATTATTATAACGCATTGTATGAGTGTGCACTAAAATACTCATATCGCGAATTGTTTCATATTTCTTATTCAGGAAATATAAAGTGTATATTGACAAAACAATAGAACTGGGCACACAACTGACGCCGAAATTCGACGCCAATGGCCTTATTCCCGCCATCGCACAGGACGCCAAAACGGGCGAAATCCTGATGGTCGCTTATATGAACCGTGAGGCCCTCGACTACACCATCAAAACCAGCTGCGGAACCTATTACAGCAGGAGCCGCAAAAAGCTCTGGAAAAAAGGCGAACAATCGGGCCATATCCAGAAGGTCAGCCAAATCCTCGTTGATTGCGACCAGGATTGCATCATCCTCAAAGTTGCCGTCGATTCAGGCCAGTGTCACACCGGCTACCAGTCCTGCTTCTACCGCGCTCTGAAAAAAGGAACAGCCGAACAGCTCGAATTCGTCGCCGAAAAGGTCTTCGACCCCGACAAGGTTTACCCGTCGTAGTACCAACGAAGATGGGTTTACCCGTCGTAGTACCAACGAAGGCGGGTTTATGATAAATAAACCAGGTAAATCATCTCCAACATAGAAGCGAGTCCCCGGCAGGAATTTCCTATTGCGCGGAAAGAAATGCCGTGCTGAATCACCTGTATCCAGCCGGCTAATACTCATAAACCAGCGTAATACTGCAAAAAAAGCGGTTTTACGAAAACCTACCGATTTGGCATAGTATTTGCATCCTTCTTCTTGTTATCCGGGGGCGTTGTACCCACGGAGTGCGTGTTGCAACGCGTAAATTAAGAAAGAACGAAGAGAATGACAAGTTAGGCACTGATAAGAAAGGAGGTGATTGATATGACAATCAGTGGAATTGGACAGGGCATGTCTATGTCAATGCTTTACGGTATGCAGAATACGCAAAAGCCCAGCGCAAGCGATATAGTCAACAATATTTTCCAAAAGCTGGATACTAATGGCGACGGCGTTTTGAGCGCAGATGAAATCAGCAAAGCCGGAAATCAAGCTCAGAATATTCTTGGCGCCGATGCCAACGGTGACAGGGTTGTAACAAAAGATGAGCTGAGCGCCGAGATTACGAAGAAAATGGCAAGCCATCGAGCCCATCACATAATGAGCAAGCTCGATACTAACGGCGACGGCTCTTTGAGCACAGATGAAATCAACAACGGCGGAACCGCCGCACAAAGTATCCTGCCGGCCGATACCAACGGCGATGGTGTTGTTAGTATGACAGAGTTGATTGCCTACCTTACAAACAATTCGGCAGCAAACCTCGCGTCAAGCAGTGAAACCCCGAGTCAGCTAAATTCACTGGTCTGACACACAGTAAACAGGCATAAGCTGGCGGGGGCTTTGGTTGGGGAAAGCCCCCGTCAGACCGCTACCACGGATATAAATACAAGCTAAATTTGCGTTATCCTTAATCCGGGAAATTCAGTTGCGCCCTTCGACTTCGCTCAGGACACAGGAGCTTCTTCGGAGAAGTTTAACCGGGCGAATTCGCCGTGGTATTTCTTCGCGGCTTCGTCATAAGCATGGGCGGCTTTGATTTCAGAGTCGAAAATTCCAAGCCAAATTCTTTGGCCCTGAAAATAAATTCTTGCTATCCATCGGGAAGAGCGTTTCTGTAAATAAACACCTCTGAACCGCTAGGTCGTTTTGGTTTTATCTATTCGGGTGTTGCAGGAGTTCTGAACGTGTGTTGCGATACGAAGATTTTCCCTGCGGTTATCCAATGATAAGCCGTTCCTATGGTCAACTAATAAACCCGGCGGGGGATTCATTATTTCTTTGTGCATCGAAACCATTTTTGTCCTGACAGAATCATTTTTGAAGCTCCTGATGGCATAGAATTTTTTTCCACTTCCTTTGAGAAACCATCTGAAATTATTCAGACGGTAGTAATCCTGCTGGTCAAGGATTGTCCATTGGCCTTCGCCGAGATAAATCCTGCGAAATGGATAGCCGTATTTGAATCGCCGATAGGCCGTTACCGGCCACGCACAAATACGGTCGAGCCAATTAGGTATCGTTATGTTAATCGTTGCCATTCTCTTACCCTCCTTTTCAAATGATACTCGATATTCGATACTTGATACTCGATATAACCCCCGGATAAATCCGAGGGCTAAACACCTCAGGAAGAACCACAAGGTCCCTCTATCCTATGGCGCGAACTTGCGCGCTTTTGACGAAAACTAAGGGATTTCCTGATGGGGTCAAAAACGATAAGTCCTTATGAAATAAGGAGTAAAAAAAATTTAGAATTTTCGAATCTAAGGGTTTTCGACTTGCGCTAAAACGGATAACAACTGTTTTTGTCCAGAATTTAAAACGTTGGCGTAAAAGATGTTACGTTAAAAATGGGAAGAGCAAATGTCCCCTCTGTTGTCTGTAAGGGCTGATGAATAAGGACTTTAACGCAAAGCGATTAGCGGAAAAAATGGTTCTATTGCTTCTATCATCTAAATGCTAGTGCTTGTGGAGGCATAGCATCCCACGTGCGTCCGTCAAGTGACCGCCCATTTTTCTTTTTATTTACGCCGCCCCACTGCTTAAAGAAGAAAGCCACATTTTGAGAGCAGCATTCACCTCGGATATTTCGTACCCATTCTGGTTCGACTGGTCTTGCACCAATTCCCGACTCGCCACCAACAATAACCCAATCAATACCGTCCAAATTTAAAGTGCCAAGGTCGCCCAACAACGGTTCTAAAGATAGAAATTTTACATGTGCTGTTGTTTGCCTCAGACAATCTATCCTGTGCTTATAATCAGCTGCCTCAACCGTGACACCCATCCAAATATTATTTCTCCATGGGAGAATCTTCGAAAGCGCAGCAAGCCGTTCTGCCCGCTTGGTAAGAATTTGATATTGGTGGTGAGGCGTTTGATTCATTACATCAAACACATCGAGAATAAAATCAACCGATATCCTCTCATGAAACAGATCGCTCATGGAATTTACGAAAATCATCTGAGGTTTTTTCCAATTCAGCGGCAAAGAAAGTGTACGAGGATGACAAGTCGGCTTAAAACCATTCCTGTAATTATGTTGCCCCATAGATTGCAGGCGAACGGCCATACGTTCCGCATAGCAGTTCTTGCATCCGGCACTTATTTTAGTGCAACCCGTAACAGGATTCCAAGTTGCCTCAGTCCATTCTATTTTAGAATCGATTCCCATTCAGATATTCTTCATTAAGTGTTCTGCAATTTTAATAGCAATCGGCGCCCCTTTAGGATTTCCAGCAGCAAAAAACAACTGGAATAACGGGCTTTGACGGCTATTATACAAAACTTTTGTTTTTTCTGCTACTCCAGTGAATATGGATTTTAGTCTTTCCTTATAGAACTCTGCAATGCGTTGAAAATCACAATCTTTAAAAACGACCTCTGATTTGCCAAAAATAACATTCAATTTTTTGGTCTTATAAAAACATTCAAACCATTCTTCAGTACCAAAAAACCGATTCAACGGTTCATATAATATTTTTTCGGGATCTCTGGCTAATAATCGGTTGACTGCCATAAGCGGAAAAAGAATCCAGACATCAATGCACTTTGTATTAGCGACCGCCTCAATTGTCCGCCATTCAACCTGGGTAGCAAAAGGGTCGAGAAACAAGACCGCCCGATTATTTTTCCAATCTTCTTTCTTGCAATAATTCTGGATGAAATCGTTAGCATCGCTTTGAACTATTTCAATTTGACTTATTTTTTCAGGATGTTCCTTTTTCAGTTTTTCCAATTCATCAATTTTGTTTTTGTCGCTTTCAATAAAGATGTATTTATCAAATGAAGGATTTGCTTCAAGAGCCAGCTTTGCCGACCCCTTAAGAAACTGTTTAGATTCGTCCTGTTCTAACTCTTCGAAGAATCCTTGATATTTGTATTGATTTTCTCTTTGCTTACGGTATCCAGTTCCTGCAAACGCGTCTATGTAGACCCTCTTGAAAGGTTGGTTTTTTAGTGCCGTATTATAACTCGCGAGGTATTTATTTAGTATTTCAAGCTTTTTTTCGGTCCAGCTACCACCAAAAAGCTGTCCTGTTAAATCTTTCATTTGCCACCTTTTATAATTTGCCGCAAAATCTGGAATCTGGGGATACCATACTTATTTCCCTATAAATTACAAAGACATCTGCCGGACAACAAAGTTGACGGGCAAAGGTGCGTTTCTCTTCCGGCCTTAAAGGAGCAGTATAGCGTTAAACTGGAAAGAAAAGCAAGTTTTTTAAGAATCTGCGATTAAAGAAATGGATTCCCGCTTGCATGGGAATGATAAACCAAGAAAACCCTGCCACTCGCCAAGGGCTAAGATGGCAGGGCTAATTATTTAAGGAAGAACAAATCCGTGTTAATCTGTGTCCATCCGTGGTTTATTTCAGCAGCCCGTATTCCTGCAAAGTTTTTCGTAGAAGCGCTTTTTTGCTTTCTTCCATCGGCACCAAAGGCAATCGCATTTCCTCATCCGACAGGTTCAGCATCGCCATCGCCGCTTTTACCGGTATAGGATTCGACGCCAGCGAAAGCATACCCCTGCTCAGCGCAAAAAGTTTTTTGTGCCATTTAAGGGCGGTTGCAAAATCGCTTTCTAATATCGCGTCCGTCAGCGCTTTTACATCAGCGGGAGCGATGTTTGATACGACGCTGATTACGCCTTTGCCTCCGACAGCGGCTATAGGCAGCGTCATCGAGTCATCGCCCGACAAAATCGTCATATTGCATCGCGTCGCAATCTCGCTGACGTGGTCCATCTGGCCCGTTGCGTCTTTTATCCCGACGATATTCTCAATCTCCGATAATCGCACAATCGTATCGACGGTCATTCCCGCGCCGCATCGGCCCGGAATATCATACAGAATAATCGGCAAATCCACTTCTTCGGCGATGGCTTTGAAGTGCTGGTAAAAACCTTCCTGTGTCGGTTTGTTGTAATACGGGTCAACCTGCAAGGTCGCGTCCGCGCCGACTTTTTTCGCAAATGCCGTTAGTTCGATTGCCTCAGCCGTCGAATTTGAGCCGGCCCCCGCGATTACAGGCACCTGTCCCGCCACGGTTTTGACCACGCGTTCAATGACTTTTTTGTGCTCATCATGGCTCAGCGTCGGGCATTCGCCCGTTGTTCCAACAGGCACTATCCCGTCTATCCCGCCTTCGATTTGAAACTCAATCAGCTCATCAAGCGTTTCAAAATCGACCTGTCCGTCCCTGAAAGGCGTTATCAGCGCTGTCATTGCACCTGCGAACATTTTTTTCTCCTTTTAAACCACGAAGGCCCGAAGGCACTAAGTTTAAATGGTTTTTTAATTAAACAACTCAAAACTCAACACTAAACACGGAGTGAAGCGACGAAACCGCTTCGGAAACTTAAAACTTTTCTTCGTGACTTAGCGTCTTTGTGGCGAGTATTTAATACCTTTTACCCTTTTCCTCTGCTTTAATCAAGCGTATTTCAATTCCCCGCCACAAAGGGCCGAACCAAAAGTTTCGTTCCGCCTTACGCAATCGCTATTTTCCCAAAAGCTCTTACTCTCTATGTAGCCACCCTTTTTAAGGAAAATTGGAGTTATCTATTAACAATCCGGCCATGTGGATAACTTGTTGATAGTTTTCACCCTATATTCGAGTAGGAAAAACAGCCATAGCATTATTTGTTACCAAAATAACAAAATATCGAGGCGAGCGGTTATGAGGCAAATGCTAACTATAGCATGAATAAGGAGTTACGATTTAACAGAGGGGGGTCATAATGGGCAAGCCGAGTCCAGATATTTAATCTGGGTAAAATATTGATTGTTAGAAATCTCAAACTGCTTTAACAAATCGTTAAAACTAAAGTGGATAACTCCCCGTTTCACAATTACTGCTGGCTCCGGCACTTCCGTTTACAAGAGCGGCAAATCGTGGGTACATCGGCAGTTACGAAATTATAATTGATTGAAATCAACTCACCGCCGAGCACGCTGAGACCGCTGAGTTTTTTATCTTGTTTTCTCTGCGAACTTTGCGGCCTCCGCGGTAAAAGTTCAACTTTTGTCAAAAAATGCCGCGATTTTTTGTCTCAGCTTTTTACAAATCGCCTTCGGGTCCGGCGAATTTGTAACTGCCGAACTGACTGCGACAGTCCGAGCGCCCGCTGTCAATACGGCCTCGATATTGTTTTCGGTTATGCCGCCGATAGCAACGTGGCCAACGCCCGTATCTGTTAAAATAGGTAACGCCCGCTTAACATAATCGAGGCCGACTGGTTTGGCTTCCGGTTTGGTCGGTGTCGCGAACACAGGCCCAAGCGAAACATATGTAGGCAACTCCGCAATCGCCGCGTTAAGCTGGGTAAGTGAATGCGTGCTCTTGCCAAAAATCATAGGCGTCATCTGAAGTTTGCGTGCCTGCTCAATCGGCAAATCATTTTGCCCCAGATGAACCCCATCCGCGCCGCTTGCAATGGCAATATCAGCTCGGTCATTAATAATGCTGATAACCCCCGCGTCTTTGCACATCTTCACAAATTCACAGGCGATAGCGAAATACCTGTCCGCATCAATATCTTTCGCCCGCAACTGAAGACAATCAGCCCCGCCAGCAATACACTGACCCGCCAAAGCAAAAACATCGGTGGGTAAATTCGAACTTATCAAGACATACAGCCGAACCTTGCTGAACCTGCCCTGGGCATCTGCAAACAGGACAATATCCTTTTCGAGTGTATAGCCGGCGTATCGCAGGCGTTCTATCTGGTCAGCGATGCCTAGCTCAACGCTTCGTAATGTCTCCGCAATGACCCGAAGCGCCTCAGGCAGTCGTTTGCATGCCGCGGTGAGCGAATCCTTCAAATCCGCCCGACCAATAGCGCCTTCGATTGTTTGCCCGACACCGACGTCGCCCGGCGTATCTCTGCTCGCGAGCAACTGTTCGGCGTTAAGACGGGCGATTGCTGATGATAGCTGATGACGCATCTCCTTTGCCCGGCCACTCAGCGAAGCACAATTGAGATTGAATCGGCAGTAATCCTCAATCACACGCAGCGCCTCGCGTGCCCGATTAAAATTCGCATCGATTATCCTGTAGCCGGCCCGTTCCATACCCGCCCGATTATAATTTCACAACTTGCTCATAGCTTACTTGACTATGGTTACACAGCTCACCTTCGACTATGGTTTCATAACTTGCCCGACTATGGTTCCATAGTTTGCCTGATTATAAGAGATTCCGGCAGACAGGTGTTAAAAAAAGCAGGAGCGTCCCTCCTCCGGAACGCCCCTATCTATAGGATAACAAAATCGGCCAAGCCGATCTTGGCTATCTTTAAATCGGGCGGACACCACTCCTCCAATCAACGGGTTTTTGAGCGTCCCGCCCAATTATTTTACAATCAAAGGTAAGATGAAGGGGGGAGCAAATGTTATGCCAGTGAGCACAAGGATGATGGCTGAGAAAGCAGGAAGACCATAACGATTTGACACAGATAAGGTTACATATCTTTTGCGGCTGGGTGTATAACGCAGCCCGTTGACAATCTTTAGCACTGTGTTGTTTTTTTGCAACGCATACTCTGTGACCAGATTGCCCTATTATGCATTAAGGCCTATAACATGCCAATTTGGGGTAGATTCTGTGTTTATGTTTACAAAAAACAACGGTGGTATTCCAAAAAGAAACACGAACAACCATCGGGCCAGAGGGGGATTTTAGGGTGAGTGTAGTTTGACAGTCAAAATGGCATTTTGTGCCACAATGTGGCGCACAGCGTTTTTTTATCTCTGCGCATAAAACAACCGCTTCTATCTTGTCTATTTTAACTCAAAATAGGCAAGATAAGCGGTCCTGAATGAAACAAATTATGGCCGTTTACTACACGGTTTTAATGCCAAAGCAGTAGCAATAATTTTCGCTTGCTGCGTTGTCGTTAAAGCTCTGAATATATTACCTATTCGCATTACATTTTCATTTCTGGTTGGCTTCAAAACCGCGTATAAATGCGGGTCTCGACGCCTGCCATCAGCGATTAAGTTAACATGACTCGCTTCAAAATGTACGCGAAGCCGGTCTATAAAGTAATCGTCATTCGATATTAACCAGGCCTTAAACGCTCTGTAATTGTCCTGCGTTATTGCCTTTTTTGTGGCCGCCGTTGTTTGCTCGGTTTTTGCTCCCTTTCCTACCTGGTCTGTCATTGGATGCGATAACGGATTCTCCAGTGATAGCATCCAACGCATAAAATGCTTTTCTGCGAATGCGCAAAACAACAAGCCCAAAGAAATAGGCACTTGTAACATCGTCAAAAAAACAATTTTGAGAGATAACTTATTCACGGCTTATCCATCCTTTGCCCTGCATAAACTGTGTTTAATTCCACGTCCAATTTGCCGCGATGAAATCGCAGAATTCCAAAATCAAAACGCCTGGTAACCACTTGCCCTTTTGGAGTTGTCTTTTTCAAAAACTCTTTAAGCATAAACCGGAATTTCATTTGATGAATTAACTCTGGCTCAACAGCATTTTCGGTGTATTTTTTAAGGAGAACGATTCTTTTTTCCAGGTCCGCGTATTCTTTTTTGATTTCAAATTGTGATTCTGCCATTTCCCGAATTAAACTATCGACTTGTTCCCATGTCTCAATTCCTATTTCGGCACTGGAATTTTTGCGGTGGCCTCGTTTTAGAGCTTGCTTATAAGCTCGCCAAAATTGTCTTCTGCACTCGCGGCAACGATTACTTTTTTTGATGAATTCCCCTTTGGGCTTTGGAAGTCCACAATCACTGCATATTCTCTCTTTTTGTTTGTTCTTCGCAATCATCTCATGTTTGGGTCAAAACGCGGGCCGATTCCACGGTCGGAAGCGGTACCAGCGACGGGGTTATAAATGATTTTGGGGCCATAATCGATATTGTTAATTGTGGTGCCCTGGGCTGGATATGTTCCAGCTTTCGATTGAGGAATTGATATAACATTATTAACGTCCGTGCTGCCAACCAGGTCCTGATATTGCGATTGAGAAGGCATATTTTGATAATAATTTTTAAGTTGAAGAACCTCTGGCGTCATACCGCCAAAAGTTTTTTTTGTTTTATTTAAAATCTCTTGTTTTCTTTCGTCACTGAGACCTACAATCCATTTCACAAAAGCAGCATCTTCATTAAGTGACCCTTCGGATTTGAATAAGTTAGCTATCTTTCCTGGTATAAAACCGAACGCATAAGCCGGATTAAGGATTTCATGTAATTTTTGGATATAAGGATGCTCAAGGTCCAGCGTCTCACGTTCTTGCGCTCCGATTTGCCTAATTTGTTTTTTATAAAATAGAGGGTCGCTTTTTGTCAATTCTTCCAGTTTCATCGCATCAGTCAAAGCCTGTTCTCGTTCTTGTGTACCCTGGGATGCTTGCTCTATGGCCATTTCGTCAAGAGCGGCTTGAGGGGTAGCAGCGTTTGCAATAACTGACGGCATATTACTGCCAGTAGAATTAAGCAGTTTATAAACACCCGCCCCACCTTCAACACCATAAATATCCGTAAGCATTCGGCCAAAAGCTTGCGGGTTCATCTTTTGCTGTTTTGATGCAACGAAATCAAATAATTTGGTGGGATTTTTCAGCAGCAAAGGAGACATTCTATACTGGTTTACATTTTCTAAGTGAGGATGAATAAGAGCTTCAAGGGTAGCCGTGGGCAATGTTATTCTTTGACGACCTATCGCACCAGCGGTAAGTATTCCAATATACTTGAGCATTTCATCCGGCTTCCAACCCATTGCGGTTGCCGTCGGCGTCGCTCTGCCGAGAACGTCAACTATTTCTTCGGTAGTCAAGCCAGCTTCACCGGCTACCGCTCCGATTTGCCTGCGGAATGTACCCTGCTGCTCAGGGGTTTTCATGCCCAAACCAGCCATTAAAGTAATCAATTCAGGCGTAGCAGCTCCCCCGCGACGGGCTGCAAAACCGAGCATCCCCTCTAATCCCTGTTGATATTGCTCCGGAGATAATTGGCCGGATTTAACAAGGCCGTGGAATTGTCTGGCATATTCCGAGATAACCGGCAAGCCAACTTCCTGTGAAACAGAAGTTTTTTTCAGAAGATTGATTGTATCTGTTGTAATACCTTTGCGGCTTTTCTCGTCGAAGGCCCCCATTGCCGTAAAAACACCTTCAAAACCCCTGCGGACATTTTGAAGACTGTCGACTGCCTCATCACAGCGATTTTTAAAGTCACTAAAAAACTGAGATACTTTTCCTGCTAATGATGAAACGGCGGCTATAACAGCAGCAAAACCGAGAGGACCGGCAAGCGATTTGAGGCCATTGGCAAACCAATCCATTGCGCGTGAAGAACGGTGGCCCATCTGCTCGACATTTTCGCCGACCTTAGTGGCGCCCTGAGCAATGCCGTCCAGGTCCTTTGTGGCTTGCGGAGCGCCATCAGTTTTAACATGTATATTTACGTCTTTTGCCATATTTGTCTTATGATTCCACCAGGACGAGCAGCGGGGCATCCCGCTGCCCGCCTGGTTGAATATCTCTTACACCTGCACCAATTCTTCCAAGCCCTGGTCCGCCGCATTATCTGGCCCGATTTGCGGGTCAGACAACGTTGCGATAATGCACAGATTTGCACCGGTGACATTTCCTGCCGTCGGAGCATTCACGCGGAAAAATCGCGGATGCGATTGTCGCAGGTCCACATCAATCGCAAAAACCTTATTGCTATCAGTCGCTGCGATAACATCGGAAAGTGCTGCATCTTCCACGTCCGCCACGGTCCCAAAACCGCTATCATCATCGGCTTCGAGCTTTGGCGCATGAGCTGTGTCGGTTGAGCCAATAATTACGTTGGTAGTACCGACAATCATTTCAACTCGAAGATACCCCCAGCCCGACGTATCAACGTAACCGTTACCGGAAAAGGCACCGTTGTTTTTAAATTGCGGGGAAAGCAATACCACCCGCTTTTGGTTTTGTACTGCATTCATTTTTTTTGCTCCAATTTATACTGTTCAAATGCGTTTCAAACGGTTGTTATTTGTTGCTTAAAGAGCAGTTAATCGGCTGCTGTTATCAGCCCGACAATCGCTCCGCACTCCGGAGCTGTGCTAACGCCAAAGGCATTTACATCAATTCGCTCAGTCCCGCGAAGTGCAATTTGGTCATTGCCGAACAGAACCTCATAAGATTGAGCGATTTCAATTGAGCGCCTCTCGCCCAAATAGCAACCTAATTTCAGGTCACCGAGAATCGCACAGATTTGCGAATTCGCTTCCACGTAGGGCATGCAATGCACGAATTCGACCGGATACCCTAACAAATAACGGCCTTTTTGATTCGAGAGAATCTCGAAGATGTTGGCAACGCCGGCTGCCCTGGCGAGCGGATAAACAACGTTGTAGTAAAACTTTTTCGACATATACCATTGTGCCCCGTCGTCTGCTGCAATCGGCAATATGCCTATAACGCTCTGGAAGTCATCAAGCGTCAGTTTCGCATAGGTATTGCCTGAACCCACTATCAAACCAGGGATTTTTGTGGGGTCTACATTGAATTTTCGCAGCATACCCACAATGCCCGTCATTCCGAAATACTTCGCTGTTCCGTCGCCGCAAAAACCGATTTCATCTTCTTTCTTTGCCAAGCTGCGTGTGATACTTACGCCGACGATTTCAGCCAGGCCGATAACCGCATCCTCTTCCAGCTCGCGGTTGACTACCGCTAAGCAGGCGAGCTTCTTTGCGTATAGCCCGACAGGGTCCATTTGGACATCGCTCCTGGTAATCTCTTTGCCCTCTTCGGGACAATAAATCGTGAGGTCCGCCGTTACGCGTGGGACGATTTGCTTGCCTGAACCCATCGGGAATACAAAGGCATTTTTGCGGAATTTGCCATAAACGCCGAGTAGCTGAATTATCTGACCGGCTATTACCTCCGGTACCAAAACGCCGCCCGTCTGATTAGTGACACTTCCCATGTCTTTGGTTACGCCCTTAACAATCGATAGGATTATGTTCCCGAATTCTTTGGCCTGCTGTTCGTTCTCCCAGAAGCCCTTATACGTACCGGCCCGATTGCTGGCTACCAAAACAGAGCGGCCATAAGCCGAAAGCTGCTTTGTCATATCGTTGACCTGTTTGGCCATTTCCTGAAACGCGAGCTTCGTATCGGTTTCAAGCTCGGTCATGCGGTCGCCCGCTGCTTTGAAACCTTCTTGCACCTTGTCAACTGTTGCAAAATTTGGAGGCATAATTTTTACCTCATTTCCTTTATAAGATTACCACTTCCACGAAAAACGTGGGGGATTCGTGGTAAATCCCCCACCCGTAAACGACACGGCAAAACGCACTATGGACCGCAAAAAAGATGCGCAGCAATATACCGCAGCGTGCGGCTCGCCAGCGGTAATACATTCCGTGCATTTTCTCATAGCAAAACCCTTATTCTGTGTAAGATTCCGAGACCGATTGCCCTTTTGCGATAGCGGCATAATCCGGCTCAGATTCTAAATTCTCGTCATCAATTTCAGGCAGTCCGAGCGACTTAAAATCACCGGCAATTAACACTTCGGCAAGGTCATCATCTTCTGCTTTTCTCTGTGCGATTTTGTCGGCAATAAAATCGGCCTTACGCTGTTTCGACCGGCTCAAAGCATTGCGATTTGTGGGGACAGGAACGCAGGAAATTTCAAGCAATTCGCATTTCGTAAATGTCCGGACCCGAGCGCCATTGACGGTATCGTCGGTCCATTCCAACGGGATAAATCCAACGCTGAATGCCCGTTGGAATTTGTTTTTGTATAAATACCAGAATTCATTGCCAAGCTCGGTCTCGGCAAACCAGATAATGACGTGCAATCCGTCCTTTTCAATCCATACCTTAATCGCCTGGCCAATAACCGAGCTGTGGCCGGTCTCAAGCCGATTCTGATGCGCTGAAATGATAACCGGATTTTTTAGATATTCACCGAGCAGCTCCTTGAATGCTGACGGCAAAAGGATTTCCTCATCACGGTCCACACTCCCATCACTAACAACGGCCTCGATTTGCCTATTTGCTTCATCGATTGACTTAACGAAAAGGGACGGAGTTTCTCGATAGTCCGTCCCTTTCATACTGAGCCGAGCCACATAATCACGCTCGCCGGTTTGAATCCGTTCAACCAATGATTTAAAATCAAAATCCATTTCGATTATTCCTTTTATTCGCTTGCCGCCATCGGCCATGTCTCTTTTTTCGTCAACACACAAAACATCTCAACCACATAATCAGGGTCTATCTGAATTGGGGTTGACATCGTTTTACTCAAAACATTTCTGTATGTTTCGAGCATTTTTTTTCTCGTATCTCTCACTATTTGCATATCTTAGGAACTTATGACCGCTTCTACGCCATCTGCGTTCTCCAAAAAGCATAGATGCTGATACATCTTTCGTACTTTTTCCGCTTTAAATGGGCTGTTTGATTTTTTAGTTTTCATCTTACGCCCTCCCTGGAATTGGAGCAATGGAACCAATTAAATACCCAGCAGCGAACGCTGGCGTAAGAGGCGCTTCTTCTGAACGTTTATTTTTAGTCAGATAGGCCTCGCCCCTCTGAGTCCCTGAGAACTGTTCAAACACACCCAAAATCATAGCGATTCGCTCGACTGGCCAAGTTCGCATAATTTCCGTGGTTCTTTGGATTTTTAACTCCTTTTGAAAATCCACCAACACAAGTTCTTTTTTAGGTTTTTTGGTTTTCACGTTAAACCCCGTTCCTGCGCAAAGCGCAAAATAACCGCCCGGGGGGGGAGAGGTGTGCGGCACCATATTAGCCGTGCGGGTCTCGCGACTTCGCAACTCTCCCTCACAAAGCGGCAATTTAGTTTTCGGTTTTTTGTTATCTATGGTTTTCACAATACAACACCTTTTTTGTGCTTCGACTCTTATGTCGAATAGAATTCATTGAGAAGAAGATTAAACATGGTAATATCACTCAATACTTTCTGCATATAATCCATTTTTTGACGTGCCAGGTGTCTCAGGAATTTAAGTCGCCCAGGAATATCTTTTTGGTATTGGTGACGGTCTTCATGAGCAAGTAGCTCTGTTATTTCGTCCATAATATCCGCCAGGTCACTTCCTACGATTCCCAAGTGAGTTAAAACATAATCCTCTATTCGGTCGAAACTTTTATTCCTTTGTCTCGGCTTTTTTGCATCCTTGCCCATCACCAATACCCCTTTCCGCCTAATCCAGTAATTCCAGTTTCATATAAGAACCACGTTTGACGGTATTTACGCCCGATGCTATTCTTTGGCAAAAGCGAAGATTTATTGTCCCTGGCTTATCAACAGATACAGTGGCAGTTACTTCCAGCCAGTTATAACCAGCGTCATCACACGGAAAACTGTAAATCTGCGCATTCAAAATTGTACCTTTCCATGTTCCGCCGTTCGCATCAAAATATGAACCGTTGCTATCGTTCGTTTCAACAACAAAAAGCTCCGCTTTTAGCACGTAGATTTTTCCCGCCAGGACATTTGCCGACAAACCATTTATGTCCTCAAAGTTTGTTCCGGTCGAATTATTGTCTATTGTGACCACTGCGCTATTGTGAGCGTATGATTGCGTAGCCGCTTCATGTGAGCTGAAGGGGACTGCAATCGCGGGTAAAACAACAGTTAATAATACGAGCAAAATTATTCCGGTCAACCTAATTTTAGGTAACATCTTGATTCTCCTTTTGTTCCGCGTTTATGTCACTCAGCAATAGCGACTCGCCAAGTTTCTTAAAATCATCCCAAATCCGCCCTCGATAACGGTTTATCCCGCGAAGTTTATCCTCAAGTTTTGCGATTTCGCAACGGTCGAAGTCGGTCAAAACGCTTTGAAATTGCAACATATGAATCTGCGCAACGATTCGCCGCCCCTCCTCGTTAATAATAACGGAATATAAGGAAAGATAGTTACTCACACGGAGGATAAGCTTTGCATCAACCCGAATTTTTCCAAGCTGCTCACGCTCGTAACGCTGCACTGCCACAAGCGGGATTTTCCATTCCGCGTGTTCTTTTTTCGCCCCACTCAACTTGCCCTCCTTGCATAACCGCATGACTTGCCGCTCTACGACGCCGAGCAACTCGGCAGCGTCTTTGGTGTTGAAAAAGGTCAATGCAAAAGGGTCTGACATATCACGTTTGCGCTTTCTTAATTGACAAATCAGGTTTTTTGGTAGATGATTCGAGAATTATTGTGGCCGCACAATTTGAACATGAGCGGTTTTCTTTTTTTGCTCGTTCGTTCACAATTGCAACCGCTCGCGAGTCACGAATGAGAACTGTTTGAGCTTTTTTTTGTTGATTCATATTTTTACGCCTCGATACTCACTGTATCGACTAATTATGTGAGCTTTAATCATATAATGCAAGAAAAAATGGGAATATCTCAAAATTTTGGTGTTCGGCTCAGCACTATCCGGGAGAAACGGGGCATATCGAGAGAAGACCTTGCCCACCAACTCGGACTCACAAACCCCAGTCAAATATCGAGATATGAATCGAACAAAGCATTCCCGACCGCTGCAACGCTTCAGAAAATAGCTGTAATCCTCAGAGTTGACCTTCATTGGCTTATTACTGGCGAAATCTCGCTTGCTATGAAGCTTCTTAAGCCTTTTGCGCAAAATTACTTAGCTGGCATAATGGGTCAAATACAAACACTAGAAAAAGAACGTTCAGATTTACTAATTCAGTTTGGTTCGGAAAATATGAACATTCTTGTCCTGGACGATATCAAAGAAAAATTAGAAAATATGCGACTCCTCCATAAAAATATCAGCCAAAATTTGAATGAGTTTTTGGGGCCTATGGGAGAATCGATATAGTCCCATAACAAAATCTTTAAAAAATCCGAGATTTTTTCGGGTTTTTCGCATATTTTTTATAAATCCGCGTTTTTAACACAAAAACGCAAATGGATAAATCGAGTCCACTTCTTGTTTGATTTTCGCTTAACCGTTTTAAAAATCCTCATTTTTAAGCTAAAAACAAGGGCAAAGTGCTGTTTTGATGGCGCTTATGTGTGCGCATGTCGCTTAAAAAATGTCGTTTTGGTGCCTCATTTTCTTGCTCTCTGATTTGCGTATAACTGGCTTTTAAGCGGTTCTTTAATGGTCTTCTAACGAAATGACCTTTTCGGTTGCCGTGCGCCATTTAGCTGGCACAGAATCGCTAAAATCGCAATCGTGCGCCATTTTGCTTATTATCAAATTTCCCCGATTATGTTCTCATAACTCCTTGCTATCTCGCTACTTCCCGTCGTTGCTCGGCCATTCCCGCCATTTTCTTCTCAGTGCCACTTTGAGTGTCATTTTACACAGGCCTTGTCGCGTAACCTCTTGTATTTCCCGCATTTACCCCATATTTCCCGCTGATTCCCGCTCAAAAGCTCTCAGTGCCATTTTGCTTGACGATTTACAGTGAGTGAAAAATATTTTTGAAAAATCTCAAAAATTATCTTGACTTATTCTACATATGTCGAATATATTCTATCGCAGTAGAATATATGGAGGTCAATATATGGTTAACGGAAAAGGAAATTCAAAAGATAAAAACAAGACGGCTTTTGGCGAGCTGACGGAGGCAGAGTGGGCAATAATGAAAGTGGTCTGGGAACATCAACCCTGCGCGGCGGGGACGGTGCAGGAGGCGCTGACCACTGAAAGGGGCTGGGCTTACAGCACAGTCAAGACCACGATGGACCGGATGGTCGATAAGGGTTTGCTTAAAATAAACAAGGTCCGCAACCTTCAGCTTTTCACTTCACAGATAAACAGGACCCAGGCAGCAAAAGGTGAATTCCGCAGGATGCTGGGCCGGGCATTCGACGGAGCTCTTGCGCCGATGGTCCAATTCTTAGTCGAAAACGAGAATTTGTCTGGAAGCCAGATAAAAGAACTAAGGGATATTGTGGATAAAACAGGAAGGAACAAGCAGGTCCTTAAGGCAGATTAATCCGGAAAGGGCAAAACTATGGGAACTATTATCAGCGTTCTCAATAAAGCGGGGGAAATTTTTTGCCAGCACGGGATAACGATGCTGGTGCAATTCGGGGTGTTGACTTCTTTGCTCTTTTTAGCGGATATCGCGATTCGCAGGCGAGTGAAGGCATCACTGCGATACTGCCTGTGGTGTCTTCTCCTTGCCAAACTTGTTTTGCCAACGACGCTATCGCTGCCGACCGGTATTGGGCATTTGACAGGCGTAAATTTTTCTGTCCAACTAACACAAGGCGAGCTGCCATCGCCACAAATACAAACGGCTTATGTGCCAACCAAATCGACGCCAGCTCAAACAAGCAACGAATTTGCCCGGCCCACAAACTTGCCGCAGGACATTGTCGCTAAGGCCGCAGAATCGCCGACATCAGTGGAAACAATTCCCCTGAACTGGCAAGGCGGTATATTTATTGTCTGGCTTTTTGGTGTGCTTTTGCTTTTGGCAGGATTCGCCCGGCGAATTGTGTCAATCAAAAAGCTGATTGCTCAAAGCGAGCCGGCGCCGGAGCGATTAGTTGAAATGGTTCATACCTGTCAGGAAAGAATCGGCGTCAATGGCATCGTGGAGTTACGACTGTCGGACAATATGGTCAGTCCTGCCGTGTGCGGGCTGTTCCGGCACGTGATTATAGTGCCCACGGGCCTTCTCGAAAAAATGGAGCACTCGAAACTTGCAATGGTGCTTATGCACGAGCTTAGCCACGTGAAACGCGCCGACTTATGGGTCAATCTGTTTCAGACAATGCTCCAGATATTCTATTTTTACAATCCTTTTGTGTGGGCGGCGAACGCATATATTCGCCGGGTCCGCGAACAGGCCGTCGATGAAATGGTCCTGACCCGCCTCAACGGCGAGGTGACAAACTACAGCAACACTCTCATAGACGTTGCCGAGAAGGCATTTTCGCAGCCACGATTCAGTTTGGCGACGGTAAGTATCATCGAATCCAAGAGCAAATTGAAAGAGAGGATTAAGATTATGCTGAGCAAACCCATACCCAAAGACACGAAAATAGGTTTTGCCGGACTTGTGCTCATCATTGCCACCGCGGCGGTGATGCTGCCGATGGCGAAAGGAATGGCGAATAAACCGGGACCGAAAAAAGATGTGGTAATGCATCCGGTTGATTTTGAGATTACGACAGCAAAATTTAACCAAGGAGATTTAATCGAGATTACTGATTTGTCGGGTACCGCTTCAGATATCAGGCCGGGTGCGACATATGTCGTCAAGGGCAGATACAAGCTCGAATCGCGTGATGATGCAATGCTTCATGTCTATGCTACGAACGGCGAGACCTCGAGCAATCAGGGTCCGATTATTAAACGCGGCGAGGGCCAATTTACCCGCACCTTTACCGTGTTAAAGGAAGGAATGCTGCATTTAAGTTTCTATCCTGCAGATGGCGGCGAAAGCTTTGGAGGGGTCTATTTCGAACCTAAAAAATCAGAAGATGGTAAGGGATTGAACAGTGCGGATTCTTTTGCGCCAATCAGGCAATATACGCTTAAAAATAATCAGTTCCTCAGATTCTCCGCCCTTGAAAATTCAGTGCCAGCGCCCGTAGAACTCTCGAACTTGCCTGCCAGCAAAATTAATGATCCCAACGCGATTCCTAAATTTATGCTTCAGACAGGATTTGACATTATGGGGGCTACAGGTCCTTCCGGTGAAACCGGCGGACTTATTTGGCTGGATGTGGCGGTGCAACCCGCAAATAATCTTTCGTTTTCCGAAATGGGTGCCGCCGAACTTCGAGAGGCATTATCCAAGACTGAGCCCTTGCCTCACAATGTCATGCCCGCTTCCCGTAATAATCTTCCGGCAACTTATATTTTCAAGACGCGAAGCGGCAACTGCGGTATTCTCCAGATTACAGATATTCTCTCCAACCCGCCGCGTGTGGCATTTACTTATAAACTTGCTGTACCTAATTCCAACCAGCAACCGGTCGAAGCGAATTCTGTCGTGGCGGCGCAAAAGACATACGCTGGGGTAGATGTAGCCGTGGAGGATTTTAATATTAGTCCGTATCCGGAAGGCGGGCTTTACACCGTGACTGCCTCAATCCGAAACAAAGGCGAAGGCACAAGCCCCAAGTTCCGTGTGTGTTTTTATAAAAATGACCCCGAGAGAAAGAAGCCAATGAACAATAGTGCGGGGCCGATTAAGGCGGGAGAGGTCTGGAACGAGGGCTCTATGCCGTTTGCCCTGAAGGAGGGAACAAACGAGATTGCAGTAGTGCTTGACCCGGACAACACAATCGGAGAATCGGACAGGACGAATAACGAGGCGTCGATGAAGGTTGTTGTTAAAGACGGCAAGATAGTTGAGAAAAAGGTTTCTCTTTCGTCGGCGAAGAGTATGAGTAAGGAGACAACAGGAATTTCCAAGCAGATAATCTCTGCGGTGGAGTTTGGAGGTAAATCGGAGTCCGATACCAACAATACCCAGACCGCTAAAGCCGGAGAACAAACGATGGACGTGCAAAGCAGGGGCGAAGAAATCATCAAACGGATGGCTGAGGTGAGTCGCTATTGGTTAATAGGGCCGCCGGCGGAGGTTAAAAATTATTCATACGAGTTTGCCCTTTATCATGGAGAGACCAAAACGTTTAAGGTGTCAGAGCCATCATCGGCTGACAGGGCTTTACAGCAAGGCATTACATACGATTCGCTCCTTCACAAGTTAGCAAAAGAGCCATTTGCTGCGACCTATACCTCAATCGAAGAAGTCAACGGGATCATCAAGACTGATTTTAAGCTGAAGGAGTCGATACAGATTCATGTGGGCAATGGACTAAGGGAACGCTGGTATGGTTCTTTTGACCAGCGCGTGGAAGGAGGAACGTTTTGGATTGATGCGAAGAAGATGTTCCCTGTCAGGGCAAAGTGCAATGAGGTCTATGAGTATTTCTCGGATTACGCGGCGGTTGATGAGACACACTATGTGCCGTTAAGAGTCAAGATTGACGAAAATAATATTCAAATGCATATGCACTTGAATTTTGACTGGACGTTCAAGCTGCATAAGCCGGGACTTTGGCTGTTCGATGAGAGCCATTATTCCATTGACGAAAATAAGTCGGTGGTGGCTGCCTCAATAAGCAATGTCCGGGTTAACGGGGAGCTATCCGACCAAAGTTCCGGTGCGAGCGCGGATGTTAATAAGCCGCGTATTATTTCGGTCTGGCCCAAGGATGGAGCAACAGAGGTTGAGCCGGCGACCGAAATCCGGCTTCGGTTCGACAGGCCGATGAACCCTGACCAGACGAATCTTCGCTTCAAAGAGGGCCGATACCGAAATTTCGGAACCGTGAGATATGATGCGTCGTTGCGGGAGTTTGTGATGCCGGTGGAGCTTGAGGCCGGGAGTAAGTATCGAATTATTTTAAATGAGTGGAGTTCATTGAAGAGACAAAAAGGATTTGTTGATGTCAATGGCATGGACGCTGAGGAGTACGAATGGAGTTTTAGCACAAAGGGCGTTGTTAAATCTGCTGATTTGCCCAAGCCAAAGATTGTCTCCGTCAATCCTGCCTCCGGTTTGAAAATCGCCCTGGTTTCAGAGTTGAAGATTGTTTTTGACCAGCCGATAACCGCCCAAGGTCTCAAGTTGGGACTACCCGGCACAGAAACGAAATCGTCGTGGCCCCGTGGACCTATAGTGTTCTGCCAAAACGTCAGATATAACGCGGACAAGACGGAGTTTACGGTTCCGCTAACGCTGCCACCTAACTGGAATGGGGCAATTGAGCTGAGCGGGTTTGTCAATGCTGGGGGCGTCGAGGCGGAGCCGATATCGCTTCAATATTCGACGGGGCGTGAGGTGTTTTCGCCGGAACTTTTGCTGCGGCTAAAGGACGCGGCGAAATCCCAAAAGCTAATCGACGTATTGGAGGCGGTTCGAAATAAGCGTCTGAATATCAAGTCGCTATCGGAAACGGTCC